>PJTZ01000058.1_pt1 | contig 134638 bp, 127 predicted proteins | sample 1512131 | NCBI WGS metagenome assembly PJTZ01 (sample SAMN08177679, study PRJNA422409) | Soil metagenome, whole genome shotgun sequencing project. | reverse complement strand
CCGCCCACCCAGCGCGATGAACGAGTCTCCGGTGCATGGGGCGAGGTTTTCCTCACCTATACCAACCCAGCCGGACGACCGGCACCGAGGCGAACCTCGCCCCATGCCGCAGCCTTCGAGGCGGCGGCAAGGCCGACAAATCGGTCCAGTGGACCGATTTGAGCCGAGAAGGCCAGGAGAGCTATGCTCGAATGGCGGTCTCTATCCAAAGCAAACCCTGAGGCCATTGGCCGTCCGGCGTTTCCGCACGTCCCGCTTACCGCCAACCAATTATGAAGTGACCAACCCCCGAAAAGCCGAAAGGGCCAACCGCACCACCGGTTGACCCTTTTCGGCTTGCTTTGGAGGCAAGGTAAACTTAATTGGCCTCGAACTGGCCCGGCTTGCGACGATTGAGAAAGCGCGGGCGGCGGGCGGCTTCGGCGGCCAGCTTGCGGCGCGAAGACTCGCTGCCGAGCATGACGCCATCGACCTGCTGGCTATAGGGCATATAAGCACCGTCGCCGGCCTTGATGAACAGCGGCAGGCGGAGCTTTTTGCCCCAGTTCTGCCATTCGGCCACGACGTTGTGGTTCCCTTCTTCCTCGAACACTTTGTAATTCAGCTCAGCGTCGGAATGGACCAGTTCGATCGAGCTGGTCAGCACGCCTTCGAGCGAAATCGAGGTAGCGACGGCAACGCCGATGAATTCGGTAACCGGAACCTTGATCTTGATGGCGACGCCGCTCTGTTCGAGCTGGCGGCGGATCGTCACCGTCTTTACCGGGTCTTTGGGACCATTATCATTGGCCGCCATGAACCGCCGCTCTGCAAGAGCGGGGCGGCCGAAGGCCAGAACAGTTGCTGTTCCTTCCATCGCAACGCCGTGAACCATTTGAATGCCTTCCTGTAACTTCGAGAGCTGATTTTTCGCTCTTCGTTTGTGAGGCCAATCTAGCGCGTCCCCTTACCTGCCCCCTTAATCGGTTCGGTTAAATTTATGTTGTTTTACGAGAGGGTTAGCGGTGTGTTGCACACTGTCACAAGCAGTTAACCCAAGCGATTGGCACCCTGTTTACCCTGCCATATTGCCCCTTTCGCCCTCGGCATGCCGCCATGCCCTTGCTACTCTTGTCCAATTGACTATCGGGGCATAAAAGGCCGCACCATGCCCGCCTTTGCTCCGCCTTATGCCGACGATCTCGAACTGCTCCGCTCCACCGCGGTCGCGGCGGGCATTATTGCGAGCGCCTATTTCCGGCGGGATGTTAAGTCCTGGACCAAAGAAAATTCCTCCCCGGTCAGCGAAGCCGACATTATTGTTGACCGGTTCCTCGCCGCAAATCTGTTGCAGGCAAGGTCCGCTTATGGATGGCTGAGCGAGGAAACAGCGGACAATCCCAGCCGGCTTGATTGCGAACGGGTCTTCATTGTCGACCCCATCGACGGAACAAGAGCGTTCCTGCGCGGGGAAGACTATTGGACGGTTTCGCTTGCCGTGGTCGAAAACGGCGTGCCGGTGGCTGGTGTCGTCTATGCTCCGGCACGCGACGAAATGTATGAGGCCTACCTCGGAGGCGGCGCTCGCCTGAACGGACAGCCTTTGACGCGCAGCCGTCGCGCCGGAGCCCCTCCCCTTATTCCGGCACCGGGCGCTGTACATCAGGAATTGCAGGCGGCAGGTCTCGACTACACGAGAGGACCTGCCTATCCCTCCCTCGCCTATCGACTGGTGCAGGTGGCAACCGGCAAGCTGGATGCAGCCGTGGCCCGGCGCGGTTCGCAGGATTGGGACATTGCAGGCGCCGCCGTGATCCTGCGTGAATGCGGGCTCGATCTGGCAGATGTCTGCGCCGGGTTCCCACAATTCAACAGACGAGATGTGCGCCATGGGGCGCTTGCGGCTCTAAGCGACATGAGCCTAAAACCACTTATCCATACGGCGCTGCTCAAGGTTTACGGGTGTCCATCCGAAACCGACCAGGCCGGCGCGACAGAGCAAAACCATCCCTGAACAGGAACGTGAAAATGGCTGAAAAGACCGAGAAGCAATTGTTGCACCTGGTGATCGGCGGCGAATTGTCCAGCCTCGATGGCGTCACCTTTGCCGACCTCGACAAGGTCGATATCGTGGGTGTCTATCCCAATTACGCTGCCGCCTACACGGTGTGGAAGCAAAAGGCGCAGATGACAGTGGACAGCGCACAGACGCGCTATTTCATCGTGCACTTGCATCGCCTGCTCGAACCGGAAACTGCGGGCGCCTGATCAGGCCTGAAGGTCTGCCAGCACCTTCTCGAGTGCACCGGGGCCGCCAATCCGTTGGCGGCCTATATTGCCGAGGCGCGAGCGCTCGTCGTCGGATCTAAGAAGACGCAACAGGTTTTCTGCGACCAGTTCGGGCTGTTGGCCGGGCACGGCAAGGCGCGACTCGCCAAACAATTTCTGCTCATCGGCGAACCGCGACTGGCGATCCTTGGGGCACGTCATATGGATAACCGGCTTGCCCAGCCCCAGCGCCTGCACTGTCGCCGTTCCCGCCTGCGACAGCACAATATCTGAGGCAAAAAGCGCATTGCCCATGGCCCGTCCGCGCAGCAGATGCGCTGTGATCTTGCCATCGCTAAGATCGCCGAGATCATCGCCCTCGGTGCTGAGCATATGCCCGCGGTTCAGTTTGCCCGCTTCCGCCAGATCTTCGACAGATACATCACCAGCCACCGCTACAAAGATGTCGGGCAAGGCTTCTGCCGGCAATTGACGCAGGGCGGTCATCTGACGCGCGAAATTGCCGACGGTTTCGCCGCGGCTTCCCGGAAGCAGCGTCACTGCCAAGGGGCGGGTGCGGCGGCTCTGCGCGTCATAATCCCCGGTGGGGATCGTATCCATCATCAGATTGCCCGGCGCACTGGCATCAATCCCGGCCTCGTGCAGCATGGACGCCAGATTGTCAGCACGGCAAAAAACCTTGGCGCAGGTACGAGAGAGAACGAACCGCTCCATCGCCGAATAGAGCCGCGCCGCGCCTGTTTTGTAGCAGTCAATATAATAGAGCCCCTTGACCCCGGTAAGCAGAGCAATCAGCGGCATCATCACATCGCCGACCACAACCACCCGATCATAACGGCCACGCACCGACCGCATGAATTTCAGCACGGGCGGGATCATGGCAAGGCCGCCCTTGGCCAGATCGCGCCTGAGCGAGCCTTTGGCTGTCCGCGCGCCCCCTGAATCCAGCCGTCCCCGCGGCCCGACCACGGCGCAAATGCCGTTATAGGCATTGCCGCTGCCGACAACAGGATAGGCATCTACATAATTGTTCTCAGCCAGACGAGCAGCGATAGCGGATGCTATCCAGTCCTCGCCGTGCCCGTTGGAAATGATGAGGAAGCGCTGACGCGTCGCTGCCTCGCTCATTCTCAGTTGCCCCGACCGAAACGTTCAAAGGCCTCATTCGCCGCTATGGCATCGGCATAGGGTTCCTGCCGGTCGACGCTCCAATAGAACAATTCATCGAGCGGAATGGGTTTACCGGAAATGGCACACCGTACGAATGTGCCCTGCTTCAGCACGACATAATCGCCATCGAGATAGCGTAGGCTCGCCTCGGCAGGCGCAAATCCCTTGTCGAAAATGTTCATGCCAAGCCTCCTAGCTCGGGGAAACGATATAACGGAGAGCAGAGCCGATCAAAAGAGGCTTTCCTGCGACCCGTCGTCCGATGTGGATTTACCGGGCTTGCGGCGGGTTGCAGGTGCACCGGCTATGGTGGCCCCGACCTCGCCATCAGCAAAGGTCAACCTGACATCGTCACCCGGCTTCACCATAGACTGGCTGGAAACAATGTTACCCCCGGCGTCCTGCACCAGCGTATAACCGCGAGCAAGGACATTGCGGTAGCTCAGCATGGCAAGGAGTTTTTCAAACTGTTCTACCTGCCCTCGCCGACCGGCAATGATCTGGTCACGCGCGATGTTCAGGCGGGTTTCGAGCGGCACGATCTTTTCACGCGCATGGCGCAGATCAACCTTGAGCGGCTGCGGCGACAAACGTGGAGCCAGGCTTTGCAGCGCAGCCTTCTTGCGCTCAAGGTTTTGTCCTGCTGCCCCGGAGAGCCGAACGGCGCGCGGATCAAATGTCAGCCGCGCCCGCTCGACCGTTTTTGAAAGCCCGCGTTCGCCACGAGACCCGAGCACATTGATCTTGTCACCAAGCTCGGCATTGCGTTGCCGGACAAGGCGCGGCTGCACGCTGGCGGCCAGATTGGAAAAGCTGATGCGACGGCCTTGTACGAAATGACGCAAAGCACCCGTCAATTGACTGGCCGCCATATCGAGGCGCTGACGCTGCGTCGATGCCAGATCAGCGGGCCGGGGGAGCCCGGCGGACGCAGCGCGCAGACGGTCGCGCAGACTGGCAATGCTCCGGCGCGCCGACTGCCTTTGGCGCACACCCTGATCTTCGACATAGGCGATCAGCTCCGCCCGAACCGGCACCGCGGCCTCTGCCGCCGCCGTCGGCGTCGGCGCGCGCATGTCGGAAGCGTAGTCGATCAGGGTCGTATCGGTTTCGTGACCGACAGCGGAAATGACCGGGATGTCAGAGCCAGCGACGGCACGGACGACGGCTTCTTCGTTAAAACCCCACAGGTCTTCAATGGAGCCGCCGCCGCGCGCAACGATCAGCAGATCAGGACGCGGGATTGGGCCATCAGGCAAAAGCGCGTTGAAACCCTCGATGGCGTTGACCACTTCGGGAGCGCAGGTATCGCCCTGCACCCGGACGGGCCAGACGAGCACATGGCTGGGAAAACGGTCTTCAAGGCGATGCAGGATATCGCGGATCACCGCGCCAGTCGGCGAGGTAATAACGCCGATCACGCGTGGCAGATAGGGCAAGGCACGCTTGCGTTCGCGAGCGAAAAGGCCCTCTGCGAGCAGCTTTTTGCGGCGTTCCTCCAAGAGCGCCATCAAGGCACCAGCCCCAGCCGGCTCGATATTTTCGATGACGATCTGGTATTTGGACGAGCGTGGGAACGTGGTCAGACGGCCCGTCGCGATCACCTCAAGCCCCTCCTGAGGCTTGAAGCTCAGCTTAGCGTAACTGCCCTTCCACACCACGGCATCGATGGAGGCCGCGTCATCCTTGAGGGTGAAATAGGCGTGGCCGGAGGAATGCTGTCCGCGAAAGCCAGAAATCTCGCCGCGCACCCGCACATGGCCGAATTCGTCCTCCACCGTCCGCTTAACGGCTTGGGCGATTTCGGAGACGGTAAATTCACTGGCGTTGGTCAGGACCTGAGACATCTGTCTCTGGTGCGACAAAGCCGGGTTCGGGTCAAGATCGCCAAAGCCTATTCGGCGGCTTCCGCATGCATGGCTGGGGCGAGATTGCCCATGGACTGCACGATATGATTGGCCAGCACATCATAGATGCCGCCATAGGCGTGGCTGGCGCGCATCAGGGCGATCTGGGCATCGGTCAGCCTTGGCAAAGCATAATCCTCGCCGATGACGCGCATGCCCGGCTGCAGTGCACTTTCCGGCAGGAAACCCACCGCAAGATCGGACAAAACGGCAGAGGAAATGGCCGTTGCATTCGAGGATGTGTAGGCCACCCGATAGTCCTTGCCAGTGCGTTCCAGCGCATCCATGGCGTCCTTGCGCCAGATACAGCATTGGGGACCGCAGGCGATGGCAAGCGGCTCGCTGGCCAGCGCCCTGCCCCCATGCGAGGCAACCCAGAACATTTTCTCGGTGCGGAACAATTCACCGAAATTCTGATCGGTGCCCTGCGTAAAGACGATCAGGTCGTAGCGCCCCGCCTTCATGCCTTCGAGCAATTGCTCGGAAGCCATGCAGGATACATCCACAGCAATCTTTGGATGGGTGCGCTGAAAACTCGACAGGATCACCGGCAACAGGCGCACGGCATAATCATCGGGCACCCCGAAACGGATCGAACCGGCCAGATCGCCATCATTGAAGTGATCCAGAATTTCGGCATTGGCGCGCAACATTTTGCGGGCGCGTTCATATAGAACTTCGCCATGATGCGTCAGCGTCACGCTGCGACCGTCACGGGTGAGCAAGGCCTGGCCGAGGCGCTCTTCAAGGCGCTTGATCTGCATGGAAACGGCAGACTGGGTTTTGTTCACCCGGCGAGCCGCCTCGGTAAAGCTGCCGCAATCGGCAATTGCACAGAAGCTTTGCAGTTGATCGAGGTCAAGGGGAGCGGCCATTCATTCCATCACCCAAATTGATCATTGAAATGAAATCTATTTGTTAGACGAATGAATGTCCAGCAGGCTATCTGTTCATCATTGGTGCAGTTGTGCATCGAACCCTGCCGGTCTCCCTCCGGCAAAACCCTTTTGGAGAATCAGAATGGCTCTCTCGCTATCCGGCGAGCGGTCAGTTGCGACTGGCTCGCGCCCTGTCCCTGTACGTGGTTTTTTTGCCTGGATTGCCCTGCTGAAAGCCAATCGCGCGCGCCGCACTGCCCTCAAGAGCTTGATGGATCTCGATCCGGCTCGGCTCAAAGATCTGGGCATTAACCGCGCCGACATTGCCGATGCAATGGCTGCCAGCAATGGCCGCACGCCTGGCATGGTGCTCAACGCCGCCCGCTCTCGCAGCGCCCGTGCCTGAGTTTCCCTTTCGCGGCCGGTCGTGGCGGCTGCGCAACCTGTTGGTTCGAACACGATGAGTGCTCGCGCCATCTCCCGGGCCGGTTTTGCCGCCGGCTCCGTTTCCTGACCACTTGCCGGGCCATGCATTTGCATGTGCCCGGTTTTTTTCGCTACCAGACCCAGTCAGCCAGAAGCGCCAGTGTCAGAACGATGCCGACGTAATGGTTGTTCTTGAAGCGGATCAGGGGATTTTCCGGTTGATCCGCATCCAGCGTCCAAAGCTGCCAGGCCAGAAGACCGGCGGCGATCAGTGAAATCGCAGCGAAGAGCCAGCCGCCGCCAGCCAGAATTGATGCGACATTCCACAGTACGAAAGCTGCTGCATAGAGCACGCCCACCGCAGGCCGGACATTGTCGCCGAAAAGACGCGCCGTGGACTTCACACCCACCAATGCATCGTCTTCAACGTCTTGCAGCGCATAGATCGTGTCATAGCCGATAACCCAGAGAATAGTGCCGACATAGAGCATGATGGGCGCCCATCCCAAGCTGCCAGTCTGGCTCGACCAGCCGACAAGCGCACCATAGGAAAAGGCGAGCCCCAGGAAAAATTGCGGCCACCAGGTGATCCGCTTCATAAAAGGATAGATGGCGACCAGCACCAGCGAGGCGACGCCAGCCCAGACCGTGAAGCGATTGAATTGGAACAGTATGGCCGAGGCCAAAAGGGCCTGTGCAATGAGGAAATAAAGCGCCTCACGCGCCGTGACCTGCCCCGAAGGAATTGGCCGGGAGCGGGTGCGGGCCACCTGCATGTCGATGTCACGGTCAACGATGTCGTTAAAAGTGCAGCCAGCGCCGCGCATCAGCACCGCGCCGAAAAACATCAGAATTACCGCCCACCAGCCAAAGCCGAGTTGCGGCTGCGCCAATGCCGCAAGGCCTACGCCCCAGGCGCAGGGCCAGAACAGGAGCCAAAAGCCGATAGGTCGGTCCCAGCGCGCCAGGCGGCCATAGGGCTTGATCTTTTCGGGCGCATGGCGATCGAGCCAATTGTCCTTCTGAGCGTCAGCAACGGTGCCAACACGGCCCTGGTTAAAATCAGACATAGTGCCACGCCTTCGTGGTTCGACAAGTTCGCACAAGCTCTACTCTAAACGCCAAAGACAAAGTAGACCTCATTCTGCGCCTATCGAAGGCGCGGTCGTGGCACAGTGCCGTGTCAAGGAATTGCTATGCCCCGTTCTCATTCCAGCCTGCAGCGTCTCTATATCGAACCGGACCTGATGCCCGGTGCCGTTTTGAACCTGGGCAAGGAGCAATCGCTTTATCTGGCCGCCGTTCTGCGCAAGAGCGTGGGAGACGAGGTGGTGCTGTTCAACGGACGCGATGGGGCCTGGCTTTGCAGGCTCACCAGCGACTCAAAAAAATCGGTCACGCTGGAGGCCGTCGAGCAGATTGCGCCTCAAACAGAGCAATCGGACTTCTGGTATGGCTTTGCGCCGCTCAAGAATGAGCGGCTGGATTATGTAATTCAGAAGGCCGTCGAAATGGGCGCCGGCACCATCCAGCCTGTCAGCACACAATATACGCAGGTGCACCGGCTCAAGATGGAACGCCTTGCCGCCAACGCCGTAGAGGCCGCTGAGCAATGCGAGGTGCTCAACGTACCCGACATTGCGCCTGAAACCAGTCTCACTGTCTTGCTAGACAACTGGATCGACATTCACGGCGACCGGAAGCTGATCTTTGCTGATGAGGGTGAGGTCTCCGCATCACCTGTGGATGCTCTGCAACAATTGCGGGGACAAAAGATTGGCCTGCTGATCGGACCCGAGGGCGGATTTTCGGATGTAGAGCGGACGAAACTGCATGCCCTGCCCTTCGTTATCCCCATCAGTCTTGGGCCGCGTATTCTTCGGGCCGACACTGCTGCGGTTGCCGCTATGGCCGTCATTCAGGCCACCATCGGTGATTGGCGATAAATCGCGATTGCTTTCCGCCTTGCGGTCGTTATTTTCGCGCCGCACCTTATATGCCTCAACCACGAGGGCTTCATGGCCGGCCAAGAGACTTCATCGCCCCTTATCGAGAACCGGGCAGACCTGATCGAGGCGATGGAGCGCGGCGCCAAGCCTGCTGAGCAATGGCGCATCGGCACCGAACACGAAAAGCACGTCTTTCATACCGACCCGCTGCGCCCGGTTGCCTATGAAGGCGAGACCGGTATCCGCGCCTTGCTCGATGGCATGGAGAAGGAAACCGGCTGGCACCCCTTCTATGATGGCAACAACCCGATCGGGCTGCGCAATGACGAAATAGCAGGCGGCATTTCGCTGGAGCCCGGCGGGCAGTTCGAACTGTCCGGCGCGCCGATGGCCGATATTCACGGCACCGCTACCGAAATGGCCGAGCATATGGCAGTCGCCAAGAAAGTTGCCGCGCCGCTCGATATTCATTTCCTGGGCCTGGGCGTCACCCCGCTCTGGTCGGTGGATGAAATAAAGCCCATGCCTAAGTCGCGCTATGCGATCATGACGCCCTATATGGACAAGGTCGGTACGCTCGGCACGTCGATGATGTATCGTTCGGCGACGGTGCAGACCAATCTCGACTTTTCCAGCGAAGCGGACATGGTCAAAAAGCTGCGCGTGTCGGTCGCGTTGCAGCCGATTGCTACCGCGCTCTTTGCCAATTCGCCCTTCGTGGACGGGCAGGATAGCGGCTATCTCAGTTTCCGCAGCCATATCTGGCTGAACACCGACAATGCCCGCACAGGCATGTTGCCCTTCGCGTTCGAAGAAGGCTTCGGCTTTGAGCAATATGCCGATTACGCGCTGGATGTGCCGATGTATTTCGTCATCCGCGACCACAAATATATCAATGTCGCAGGTGAGAGTTTCCGCGATTTCCTCGATGGTCGCCTGCCGCAATTGCCGGGCGAAAAGCCGACGATCAAGGATTGGGAAGATCATCTCTCGACCATTTTCCCCGAAGTGCGGCTCAAGCAATTCCTTGAGATGCGTGGCGCCGACATGGGCGACCAAGCCCATGTCATCGCCCTCTCCGCCTTCTGGACCGGCCTGCTCTATGACGAGATTTCGCTCGAAGCCGCTTGGGAACTGGTGAAAAACTGGTCGGCGGAAGATCGCGACTATCTGCGCCGCGAAGTGCCGCGCCTTGGTCTTGCGGCACCGTTTGACCGCTCCAGCATTTTTGACACTGCTGCGCAGGCTGTCGGTATTGCCGAGGCCGGTCTCGTCCGCCGCAATCGCCTCGACGCAAAGGGACGCGACGAAACGATCTATCTTGCGCCGCTGGAGAAAACCATTCGCACTGGCAAGTCGCCAGCCGAACGCTGGCTGGAAAAATTCCGTGGCGAGTGGAACGGCGATCTGACCCGGATATTCAAAGAGGCCGAGCTTTAATTACTGCTGATCATATGGGTCGAATTGCAGCAGCCAGGAATAAAGCCAGTTTTCTCCACCGCCGAGAGAGGCGATGTCATCGATTTTCCAGTCTCCATCATTGACCATGGAAATGGTCAGAATGGTTGAAACGCCGGACGAATCGAAGCTCACCAGAGCCACGGCGGTATCGCCCTGAACAACCGGCTCGCTGACCGCAAGGTTGGCGACCGGGGCATCACTGCCGTTGAGGAACGGATTGAACTCCACAATACCGGGTGCCTGCGGATCGATCTTGATGCCGCGCCGATCCTCGATATTGGACTGCAGATTATAGACCACCAGATCCTGCAGATGCGCCGAATAGTGCTCTTCGAGGTTGATCTGCTGCCCCGCCTGAAGGGGCTGATAGATGGAATCGAGTAGGGCGCGCGGCGAATCTGCCGGTGCGCCGCCGAAAAGCATCGGCAAAAGACCAAAGACATTCCAATCCATCGACAGATCACTCCAAGGACGCTGACTTGCGGCAGTGTCCAAGAAACAAGCCAAAAGTGAGGCGATATGCCTTGCCTCGCTGGCCGCTCTCGTGCAACACGCCCGCTAAGCGACAGGAGGCACTTATGCGCGTAATGGTCATCGGTTCGGGCGGTCGTGAACATGCCCTCGCCTGGAAAATTGCGCAGTCACCGCTGGTGACGGCCCTATTCGTCGCGCCGGGCAATGGCGGGACGGAAGCCACTGGTACCAATATTGTCGTCGACATTACCGATCATGCTGCCGTGATTGCCGCAGCCAAAGAGCACGCCATCGACTTCGTCGTCGTCGGGCCCGACGCACAGGTCGTTGCCGGTCTCGGTGACGATGTTCGTGCGGCAGGCTTTGTCTGCTTCTGCCCCAGCAAGAAAGCCGGGCAACTTGAAGGCAGCAAGAGCTTTACCAAGGCCTTGTGCGACGAGTTCGATATTCCCACCGCTGCCTATGGACGGTTCGAGACCGAAGCCTCGGCGTTGGCCTATCTCTACACACAGGGCGCGCCCATCGTGATCAAGACCGATGGCCTTGCAGCAGGCAAGGGCGTGACCGTGGCGATGAGCGTGGAAGAAGCCGAAGAAGCCATTATCGACTGCTTCTCAGGTGCATTCGGCGCGTCCGGCGCTTCGGTTGTCATCGAAGAATTTATGGAGGGCGAGGAGGTCAGTCTATTCGTGCTCAGCGATGGCGAGGCGATCCTACCGTTGACCACCGCGCAAGATCACAAGCGCGCTTTCGACGGCGACACTGGCCCCAACACCGGCGGCATGGGCGCCTATTCCCCCGCTCCGGTCATGTCGCGCGAGGTCTATGATGAGACCATGGCAAGGATTATCGAGCCAACGGTGCGGGGCATGGCCAGTCGCGGTATGCCCTATGCTGGCGTTCTCTATGCTGGCTTGATGCTGACACCCGATGGTCCCAAGCTGGTCGAATACAATGCCCGCTTCGGCGACCCGGAAACGCAGGTGATGATGATGCGCATGGAAAGCGACATCGTTCCGCTGCTCCACGCCGTTGCAACCGGTACGCTGGCTGGCCACGATGTTACGTGGAAAGACGCCTATGCCCTCACCGTCATCCTGGCGACGAAGGGCTATCCCGGCGACTACGGCAAGGGCAGCGAAATTCGCGGTGTTGACGGCCTCGATAGCGACACGCTGACGGTGTTTCACGCCGGAACAAAGCGCGATGGCGAACGTTTGATTGCCAATGGTGGCCGCGTTCTCAACGTGACGGCGCTCGGCGCATCGGTAAAAGAGGCACAGGAACGTGCTTATAGAGGCGTGGACGCGATTGATTGGCCGGAAAGCTTTAGCCGGCGAGACATCGGCTGGCGCGAGATTTCCCGCGAACAAAACTGAACCATTCATCAATCTTGCTGAACTAGGCTCCTCCCTCAGAACCGTCTTGGATGCGGCGCCGCCGCAGCGCCCGCTTACGTCACTGCAAAAGCGGGGGCAGGCTCTGGCGGCAAAGCTGCGCATGAGGGGTGCGGAGCGTGAGCAAGTGAGCACATTGGATGGGCCACGGATCGGCGTGGCATTGGGCGGAGGCTCCGCACGAGGCCTGACGCATATTCCCTATATCGAGGCCATGGATGAGCTGGGCCTCAAACCCTCGGTCATTTCCGGCACGTCGATCGGCGCGCTGATCGGCGCTGGCTGGGCAGCGGGCATGAGCGGCAAGGAATTGCGGGAGCATAGCTTTGAAGTTCTGGGCACGCTGCGCATCATCGCGGGCAAGCTCTGGGCGACGCAGATTCGCGGCATTGGCGGTCTGCTCAAGAACGGCATTTCGATGCAGCTCGATGCCGCCAACATTGTCGACGCCTTCACGCCGCCGAGCTTTCCCAAGGAATTTCGCGACCTCAAGATACCATTGCATGTGGTGGCGACCGACTTTCAATCATGGCACCAAGTGGTGTTTAATTCTGGTCTGCTGTGCCCCGCGATTGCCGGATCGATCGCCATTCCCAGCCTGTTCAAGCCAGTGATGTATAACAACCATGTGCTCGTGGATGGCGGCGTGGTCAATCCGCTGCCGCTGGATCAGGCCGATATCGATACCGATTTCCTGATCGGTATCGACGTAATAGGCGATCCTTCCATGGCGCTGACCAAGACGGATCACAAAGCGCTCGATATCTGGTTCGGATCAGCCCAGATCATGATGCATGCGCTGACCGCGCATATGATGGCGGCCTATCCGCCGGACATTTACATCCGCCCGCATGTGGCCAATTTCGGCGCCATGGAATTCTGGCGTGTCCGCGAAATCGTCACTCACGCTGAAGCGGAGAAAGACAGGTTCAAGCGCATTTTGGCGCAGAAGATCGAAGATTATATCCAACAGCGGGTCGAGCCGATGACGAGTGTTGAGCCTCGACGCTAGGGTGTACGAAGGCTATCAGGGCAGATAAATCCGCGAGGCTGCCCCTATGACATCAAACGCTATTGCCGACCTGGTCGACAAAATTGGCACCAAGAGCCCCACACTGCACGCGATAGTCATTGAACTGCGCGCCTTGGTGCATGAGAACGCTCCGGAAGCTACGGAGGAGGTCAAGTATGGTGGCATCTTCTACAGTCACAACCGGCCAATCTGCGGGATTTATGCCTTCAAAAGCCACGTCTCGCTCGAATTTTCCCGCGGTGCCGAATTCGACGATGGCGGACTTCTAGGGGACGGCGAATATCGCCGCCATCTCAAGTTTTCCATTCCCTCCGATATCGATCCGGCGCGTGTCGCACGCTACATAACCGAGGCTTATTCGCGCGCTTGACCACGATCTGGGCAGAAGGCGTTAACGCGGTTGCCTTGGGTCATCGCCCATGATTCAAGAGGCATGTGGAAGCCCTTGAGTCTCAAGACCTGTTCTCGCCCCAACGCCACCAGCGGCCCGAACCGCTGGCCGTTCTGCGCGAAATTTTTGGCCATCACCAGTTTCGCGGCCAGCAGGCCGACGTCGTAGAGCACGTGGTCGGCGGGGGTGATGCCGTGGTGCTGTTTCCCACCGGCGCTGGCAAATCCATGTGCTTCCAGATCCCGGCAATTTGCCGCTCTGGCGTGGGCATTGTCGTGTCGCCGCTGATCGCCCTGATGCGCGATCAGGTCGAGGCTCTGAAACAGGCTGGCGTGGCGGCAGCGGCGCTTAATTCCTCGCTTTCGCAAGAGGAATCGGCAGAGGTTCGACGGCAGTTGCGGCGGGGCGAATTGGACCTGCTCTATGTCGCGCCCGAGCGAGTGGCGACTCCCGGCTTTGCCAATATGCTCAGCGGCTGCGATATTGCACTTTTCGCCATCGATGAGGCGCATTGTGTGAGCCAGTGGGGGCACGACTTCCGCCCCGAATATCGCGAACTCATTCATCTGGTTGAGCTTTTTCCCGGCGTCCCGCGTATTGCGCTGACGGCAACAGCGGATCCGACGACCCGCGAAGACATTATCGAACGACTAGGGCTGGAACAGGCCGAGGTGTTCACCACCAGTTTTGACAGGCCCAACATTTCCTATTCCATCGTTGAGCGAGACAAGCCGCGCGATCAATTGCTGGACTTTCTCGGGAGCCACAAGGGTGAGAGCGGCATCGTCTATTGCCTCAGCCGCGCCAAGGTCGAAGACGTTGCCGACTGGCTAAATGGCAAGGGTATCAAGGCCTTGCCCTATCATGCCGGAATGAGCGCGCAGATGCGTAGCGCCAATCAGGATGCTTTCCTCAAGGAAGAGGGCCTGTGTCTTGTTGCCACCGTAGCCTTTGGCATGGGGATCGACAAACCTGATGTGCGCTATGTGGCGCATATGGATTTGCCAGCATCCATAGAGGCCTATTATCAGGAGACGGGCCGCGCGGGGCGTGATGGGCAGCCGGCTGATGCCTGGATGAGCTATGGCATGGCCGATGTGGTGCAGCGGCGGCGGATGATCGACGAGGGCAATGCGCCTGACGAGGTCAAGCGGCTGGAACACAGCAAACTCAATGCCTTACTGGGTGTTTGCGAAACCGCATCGTGCCGACGCCAGGCCATTTTGAGCCATTTTGGCGAGGTTTATCCAAGGCCTTGCGGCAATTGCGATACCTGCCGGTCGCCAGTGGAGAGCTGGGATGGGACTGAGGCGGCGATCAAGGCTTTAGCGGCAATCTACCGAACCGGGCAGTGCTTTGGCGCGGCGCATGTAATCGACGTACTGGTGGGCAAAGAAACCGAGAAAGTTCAACGGTTTGGCCACCAACATCAGAAGGTTTTTGGCCAAGGCAGAGAGCTTGACGCCAAGGCCTGGCAGTCGGTTTTACGGCAGCTCACAGCCATGGGGCTGATCGTTATCGACCACGCCAATCATGGTGCCCTTGCGTTAGCGGCGAGTGCACATCCAGTGTTCAAACGTGAGCAGACTGTTACCCTCAGGAAAGACCGCCCGAAGAAATCGCTAGAAGTACGACGTTCTTTGGCTAAAGCGATCGATGTGCCGGAGCATGCCAAGCCGCTTTTCGACGCATTGCGCGAAGAGCGGCTCAGGATTGCCAAATCGCAGGGCGTGCCGCCCTATGTGATTTTCCACGATTCAACGCTGAAGGCGATGGCGCTGGCGGAGCCGACCCATCCGCATGATATGCTGAACCTGCCCGGCGTCGGTCAGGGTAAGCTCGACCGCTATGGCGAAGACTTTCTCGCAGTGGTTGCCAACTTCAAGGGATAGAGAAATGAGCGGAGCGATGACCTCAAATGCCGATCAGGCTCCGGTCAAGCGCCCCCGCCTCCCTGTCATCGACATTGCCCGCGGCGTCGCCATTGTGGCGATGGTGATTTATCACCTGAGTTGGGACCTGTCCTATTACGGCTTTATCCCGGTCGATGTGGGTTACGATCCGGGCTGGGTGTTCTTCGCGCGCTCGATCCTCTTTTCCTTCATGTTTCTGGTCGGGGTCGGGCTGGTGCTCGGGCATGGTGACGGCGTGCGCTGGACCAGTTTCTGGCGGCGGACACTGTTTGTCGCTGGCGGGGCGCTGCTGATTACGCTGGGAACATGGATCATGTTCCCGGAGAGTTTTGTCTATTTCGGTGTGCTGCATGCCATTGCGCTGTTTAGCATTCTCGCCCTGCCCTTTCTGTTCACGCCAATCTGGCTGACTTTTGTTGTGGGCGCGGTGATTGTTGCCCTCCACTTCCTTTACCGCGACGCGCTGTTCAATGCTGTGGCGCTATCGTGGATCGGCTTCTGGGAAGTGCCGCCGCTGACTAATGATCTCGTGCCGGTATTTCCATGGCTCGGCGTGGTGCTGGGCGGGATCATGGTGGCGCGGCTGGTGCGGGGGACAAAGGCCGAGGCCCGGCTAGCCGAAATGCGCCCCGGCAACATCTTCGCCAAGGTGCTGGGCTGGATGGGGCGGTGGAGCCTCGTCATTTATCTCGTGCATCAGCCGATGCTCCTGGCGGTGATTGCGCCGCTCTCGATGGCCACCGGCGCGCAGACGGCGGGCCGGGAAGTCGAGTTCTTAAATTCCTGCCAGGTGAGTTGCGAGGCGACGGGAACCACGGCGGCGCTCTGCGCCACCTATTGCCAATGCGGGTTGGACGGGGTCAATCGCGATAACCTCTGGGAGCCGGTCTATTCGGGACTGGTGTCGGCGGAGGATCAGGCAAAGCTCGATGCGAACAATCGGCAATGTTCGGTGTTGATCTACCCCGAGCTGGATGTGGAAACAGATGCTGCAGGACAGGCGCAATAGCCTGAGCCGCAGCCCCCTTCCCGGCCCTCCCCTCAATGAGGAGGGGGCGATAGAGCCGACACATTGACGGTTTTTCTAGGTACTCGCCGCCCTCGCATTGGCCTGCGCTACCAGCTCGTCGGGAATGTCATCGAAGCTGGCATAGTTCATATTGTAGAGGCGGGAATAGAGGCCGCCCAGTTCCATGAGCTGGTCGTGATTGCCTTCTTCGATCAGTTCGCCGTTTTGCAGGACGATGATGCGGTCGGCGCCGCGAATGGTGGCTAGCCTATGGGCGATGACCATGCCGGTACGCCCTTCGAGCAGGATTTCGAGCGCCTTCTGGATTTGCCGCTCGGTGTAGCTGTCGATATTGGCCGTGGCTTCATCGAGCACAAGAATTTTGGCATCGGCAACAAGCGCGCGGGCAAAGCTCAGGAGCTGGCGCTGGCCCAGGGAAAGGTTTGACCCGCGCTGTTCGAGCATGGTGTCATAGCCATTGGTGAAGCGCGAGATGAAGTCATGCGCGCCCACGGCCTTGGCCGCAGCAATAACGTCTTCCCTTGTGGCTGACGCCTTATTGTAGCGGATGTTGTCAAAAATGGTGCCGGTGAACAGGAATGGCTCCTGAAGCACCATGGCGACCTGTTCGCCAAGGCTCTCCTGAGTGACGTTGCGCACATCGTGACCACCGACCAGCACTGCGCCGCCCTGAACCTCATAGAAGCGATGCACCAGCGCCATGGCGCTGGTTTTCCCCGATCCAGTGGGGCCAACCACGGCAACGGTTTCGCCGGGATTGACGCGGAACGAGACGTTTTTCAGCACCGGGCGCTTGGGATCGTAGCCGAATACGACATCGTTGAAGGCGACCGAGCCGTCCATATCCCCATCCAGAACCACAGCGTCTTTTTTGTCTTCGATGACGACAGGCAGATCGAGCACTTCGGTGATGCGGCGGCCTGAGGTCATGGCGCGCTGCATGATAGAATATTGCATGGTGAGCGAGCGGATCGGATCGAAGAAGCGCTGAATGTAAAACAGGAAGGCGACGATGACGCCGACCTGCAGATTGCCGTTGAGCACCATGGCGCCGCCGACCAGAACCACTGTGGCCATAGAAATGCCGGTCAGCGTATCGACGATGGGCACCATGACCTGCGCAAATTTGGAGCCGGTGAGCTGGGTGCGCAGATTGTGATAGGCCTTGTCGTCATAGAGGTCGAAATTGACCTTCTGACGATCAAGGTTTTGCACGGTTCGCACGCCATTGATGCCTTCGGCCATGGCGCCCGCCGTGAGCGAATTGGTTTCATGCGCCGCCCAGAAGGCGCGCTTGGCCGGGGGCAACCAGAACAGGCGCACGATGAACAGCACCGGCATAGTGGCCATGGTGAGCAGGCCCAGCCATGGATCGAGCGTCAGCAGCACCACGACAATGCCGAAGAGCAACACGATGTCGCCGACTGAGATCACCGAGGTTTCGAGGAACTCCTGCATGGAATTGACGTCGCCTTGCAGGCGGCTCATCAGGCGACCAACTTCGGTCTTGTCCATATAAGACAGGGAGACGCGCTGAAGCTGCGCGAACATGGCACGGCGCATGTCGAACAGCACGTTTTCGGCCACCTGCCCCACCTGCGTTTCCTGCACCCAGGACGCGCCGAAATTGAGCAGGATAGCGATGATGAAGGCGATGATGGCGCGGGTAAGATTTTGCGCATCGCCCCCAGCCACCATGGCCGTATCGACAGCATTGCCGATGATCAGCGGAATGGCGAGCTGGGTGCCAGTGAAGACCAGAACGGCAGCAACCGAGAGATAGATCTTGAAGCGATAGGGATGCACATAGGCCCAGATGCGCCGCACGGTCTGCGGGTCATAGGCCTTGCCGAAGACTTCCTCTTCGATCTTGTGGCTACCCACCGAGGCGCGTGGCGGGCGCTGGCCCGGAAATGCTGCAACCTCGCGCTCGTCGTCGTCAACTACGCTCATTCTGCTGCCTCCAGATCGTCGCCGGGCCTTGTCTGAAGATCGTAGAGGGCGCGGTAGCGACCGTTTTGTTCAAGGAGCTCGGCGTGGGTGCCGCGCTCGACGATACGGCCATCTTCAAGGAAAAGGATGAGATCGGCATGCATGAGCGAGGACAGACGATGGGCAATGATCATGGTGACACGATCCTTGGCGAAGCGGCGGATAGCGGAGCGGATACGATGCTCGGTGCCAGCGTCGATGGCCGCAGTTGAGTCGTCGAAAATCATCACCGCTGGCTTGAGCACCAGAGTGCGCGCGATGGACAGGCGCTGGCGCTGACCGCCGGAAAGCGAGACTCCGCGCTCGCCCACGACCGTATCGTAGTCCGACGGCAGGCCCATGATATAGTTATGCAATTGGGCGCTTTCGGCGGCGCGCTCGATCTTACGATCCTTGGCCCAGGGATCGCCATAAGCGATGTTGTTTTCGATGGTGGTTGTAAAGAGGAAGCTATCCTGCTGCACCACGGCGACGGAGCGGCGGAGGCTTTGCAGCGTCACATCGCGCACATCCTGCCCATCCAGTGTCACGCGGCCCGAGGTGACGTCGTAAAAGCGCGGAATGAGGTGGGCGAGCGTGGATTTTCCGCTGCCCGGCGCGCCGACAATACCGATGGTCTGGCCAACCTTGGCCTCGAAGCTGACGCCGTTGAGGGTGGCGTGAGAGGCGCCTGGATAGGTGAAATGAACGTCTTCGAAGCGCAGTGTGCCTTCGGTGATCTTAAGCGGCACCGCGTCAGGCTTGTCCTCGATTTCGACGGGCGCATCGAGGAAGGCATAGAAGCGATCGCCGCAGGTGGAGGCGCGGGCAAAGGAATTCACCATTAGCCCGAGCTGGCGCACCGGCATTTGCAGGATGGTCATGAAGGTGAGGAAGGAGGCGAGCGTGCCGACGCTCATTTCGCCATCGATTACCTTATTGCCGCCAAACCAGAGCACGAGGCCCATGGCGACGAAGAAAGAAAAGGTCATCATCGAGGTATTTTTCACGCGGACCTGCACGCGCTCATGGGCCAATTCCAGCGCATCTTTCGAGGCCGTGTCGAACTTCCCGAGTTCAAACTTCTGGCCGGAAAAGGCGCGGACCACGCGAATGCCGCCGAGATTTTCTTCCATGACGCGGGTGAGTACGGAGAGCTTCTCCTGCAGCACCAGCCAGGTCTTGCGCAGAGTGAGCTGAGCCACAGACGAACGCCAGGCGACAAAGGGCACGAAGCTCAGGGCGAGCAGGCCCAGAACAATGTCGGTCGAGAGCAGCATCCATGCACCGACGCCGATCAGCACCGAGAGCAGAATGGTGCGGATGAAGCCGGTGGAGAAGAACATGCGCAGACCATCGAGATCGAGCAGGCCGAGCGTGATTAGATCACCGGAATGAACACGGTCGTGGTAGGAATAGGACAGGCGTTGGACCTTATCGTAAAAGGCCAGCCGCAGCTCGTAGCCGACATGGTGGGCGACGCTTTCCGAATAATAGTTCTGGAGCAGCGTGAAGAGGCCGCGGGCAACCGAGACGCCGAGCAGGGTGAGCGCGGTCCACACCAGGGCCTGTTGCGCGCCGTCGGTGGCGGTGCTGAGCACGTTATGGGCCTCATCCACCGCCTGACCAAGCAGGCGCGGGATCAGCAATTGCAGCACCGACGCGACAATCGTGGCGCCAATGGCAATGCTGGCCTGCCAGGGGTGGCGCAGCGAAAACAGCGTTATCCGCGTGAGGGGACTCTGGCCTTTGCCTGCATGGGCGGCGGCGACATGGTCCTGAGCATCGCCGCGTGCAATATCGCGGCCAGCCTTGAGGGTCTTCAAGGGAGCAATCCAGACGTCAAAATGGGAGCCCGAGCGGGAGGCGGGACGTCCGACAACCAACGATCAGGCAAATCAAACTCGCGCCACCATAAAAGGCGCATTGCGCCTTCCATTCAAGACGAAATCTGCACAAAAGTGTAATAATTGGCTCAGCGGGATAGAGCGCTCAGGACGGCGCTGTAAATGGCGTCATCCTGATGCGCACCCTGCCGACATTGCTTGGTGCCGATATCGACATTGGCGATGCGTGCCAAGGCAGCCTCAGCAACCGTAACCCGCGCCCTATGTTCAAGTGTCGAGCGCGGATCGCTGTGCAGATTGGCATGATAGGCCGCGACATTGGCATTCGACGCATCTGCGAACAGGATGGTGACGCAGACATAGTCATCATCGTGCGGATCGTTATTGGTGAGGGCGATGGCGAGATCGATACCGCCACTGGTGGCCTCATATCGAACAGTGACCCATTGATCGCGCTTCCAATCCCATTTGGCATGATGAGTCAGGCATCCCTCGCCCGGTGCCTCGATGCATTGGCCGAAGGATTTCACGCGCCAGTAATAGTCTGACCAATCGGCGCGGCCATCGGCGAAGGCAGGAGAAAGGTTTGCGAGGAGGAGAAGCAGAACTAAGGCGAATCGCACGGACGGCTTTCTTGACTGGCGGGCGTTTGAGAATGGAAGCATCGGGCTTCGCAGGCAAGTCAGCAAGACCTCATGCCCAAACGATGATGGCAGGTTTGGAGCCAAAGGCGCATCACCTTGTCGAGAGACGAGACCATGATCCCCTTTATCCTTATCGCCATTTCGGTTTTCTTGACCTCGACGCTTTCGGGCATATTCGGCATGGCGGGGGGACTGGTTCTGCTGGCCGTGTTGCTGGCGATGATGCCGGTGGCGACGGCTATTGCCGTGCAGGGAGCGATCCAGATCGTAGCCAACGGCTCGCGTGCCTGGTTCAGCCGCGAGTTCATCGACTGGCGCATTCTGGGCACGATCTGTCTTGGATTGCTGGCGGCGGCGATTGTCCTGTTCATCCTGCGCTATACGCCAGACCTGGCAACGGTGTGCATCGCTATCGGGGTGCTCCCTATCCTTGTATGGATACCCAAGGACTGGCTGGCACTGGACGCAAGCAAGCCGTTGCATGGATTTTTATGCGGTTTGCTGGGCGGCGGGCTCAATCTGGCGGTCGGCGTGTCGGGGCCAACTGTGGACGTGTTCTTCATTCGCACGCAGATGGACCGGCGCAAGGTGATCGCCACGAAGGCAGCGACGCAGGTGGTGTCGCATGCGGCCAAGGTTGTTTTCTATGGCAGTGCGGCCAGCGCGATGGCTGGAGGTGATTGGCTGATCGTCCTGGTCGCCGCGCCGTTTGCCGTCGCGGGCACCAATCTGGGCTATCACATTCTCCAGCGCATGAGCGATGACGGATTTCGCCACTGGACGCGCTGGGTGGTGACGACTATCGGAATTTTCTATCTGGGGCGCGGCTTCTCCTTGCTCCTTGGCGCGTGATGGCTATGGTGCCGGTGGGAGACGACATGGCATCATTCGACAGTGTTACGGCGCGGCTTATTTTATTATTGGCAGAGACTGGCTCGATTGGACGCGCCGCAGAGCGCGAGGGCATAGCCTCTTCGGCGGTCAGCCGACGGGTATCGGACCTTGAAGCGCGGCTGGGTGTCGTTCTGTTCGACCGCTCGGCTCATGGGGTCAAGCTCACCAAGGCCGGTGAATCCTATGCCGAAGGGTGCAGGACCGTGCTGCGGTCCATTGCCGATCTCGACGCCATCATGGCCGATTTCGGCTCGGGGCAGCGGGGGAGCCTTAGGCTTGCCTGCACAAGCTCCGCGCTGACCGGGCGCCTGCCGGAACTGCTGGCGAAATTTGCAGCCAAGCATCCGGGCATCGAAATAACGATCAGCGAAATGGGCGCGGCCAAGGCGCTATTGGCGCTCGATGAGGGGCAGGCGGATGTCGCCATCGTCTCGGACAATTACGATTTCTCGCGGTTTGACATCAAGCCGTTTGAGGATGAGCGCGTCTGGGTTCTGGCCCCGCCCGATCATGAATTGGCGCAGCAGATCGAGCCCCGCAAGGCTTTGCCCTTCGAGGCAACACTGCCGCATGAAATCGTGGGCATTCACCATGCCGGGTCGCTCGACCGGCTGTTGAGTGAAGCCGCAGGCAAGGCCGGGGCGGAACTCAAAGAAACCCTGCGCGTCGAGAGTTTTCCGGCTTTGGTGCGCATGGTCGAAGCCGGCTTCGGCATTGGATTTCTGCGCTCGACGAGTCTTCATCTGCTTGCGGGAACGGACCTTGTCTGTGCTCCTTTGGCTGAGCCCTGGGCGATGCGGCAATTGCTGGTTGCCCGCCGCAAATCCAGTCCGCTTTCGGCAGCGATGAAGAGCTTCATGGTGCTGACCGGCGAGACCTACCTACCCTCCGCCTGAACTGCAGCGAACCTTCTGAGATCGCTTCCGAAATCACGGTTCGTGCCGTGATTTAGATGACCCGTTGCCTTGTATCAGGACGTTTTGTCGCGACGGCTTTATGCGAGTACAATAGCCAAGCCGTTCTAAAGACTTAGCTAAACAGTTTAGAACTGTTCGAAGACAAAGAAGACTAAACCAGTCATATTTTCTTTGACATCCATATTAGAGCCTGCTTAGGAAACGTCCTGGTGTCGTATTTTCGACCCTTCCAGACACACCTGCTTGATTGGATCGAATCGTGAGCATGCTCTTCCGTTCAACCGCTATTGCTGCGGCTGTTTTCGCCGGCACTCTATCGCTGGCCAGCGCCTCCATTGCCCAAGACAAGGTCATTGCCCATGCCCAGGGCGAAACCACGATTAGTGGCGTGCCTGCAACGGTTCTGACGCAGGACTGGGCAGCGTTCGACAATCTCAATGCGCTGGGCATCGATGTCGCTGGCGTACCGTCGTCAAACGCTCCGAGCTATCTGGCTGACAAGATTCCCGCCGATGCACTGCAGATCGGTTCGCTCTTCGAACCCGATTTTGAGGGAATTGCTGCCGCTGAAGCCGATATCTATTTCGTCGCCGCCCGCTCGGCTGCTGCTTACGAGACATCCAAGGATATTCTGCCGACCGTCGATCTGTCGGTGAACAATCTCGAATTCATCTCCGGCGTTGAAAAGAACATTACGACGCTCGGCGAAATCTTCGACAAGCAGGACAAAGCCGCAGAACTCAACGCTGCGCTCGATGCCAAGGTGGCCGAGGTCAAGGCCGCTGCCGAAGGCAAGGGCACTGCGCTGGTTTTGGTGACCAATGCTGGCAAGCTGGGCGTTTATGGCCCGGATTCGCGCGTTGCATGGGTCTATAACGAAGCTGGCATGCCGTCGGCGCTCGACAATGTGAAGGATGGCGACCATGGCGGCGATGCTGTGTCGTTCGAATTCTTGCTCGAAGTGAACCCAGACTGGGTGTTCGTTGTCGACCGTGATGCAGGCACGGGCGAAAATGCTGGCGCTGCCGCTGCCCTGCTCGACAACGAGCTGTTCAACCAGACCAATGCGGCCAAGGAAGGCCACATCGTCTATCTCGACCCGCAGGCCTCGTACATTTCGATGCACGGCTATCAGGGCGTGATGCTGCTGCTCGATCAGGTTCTGGCTGGGCTGAATAGCTAATCTCAAGCGCGAAGCGGCACCTACCCCCTTCACGGGGGAGGATGGGAGGGGGTGCGAGAGCTTGGATGCCCGAGCTTGTGGGCACCCCACCCCAACCCTCCCCCTCAAGGGGAGGGTGTTGCATCGCGTTTGTTCAGGCGTCAGCGGCCGACCGCCGGCGCATTATTCGCGAACGAGACAGGTTCCCCACCCCATTGCCCGCGCTTATTCTTGCCCTTGCCATGACACTGATCCTCGCCGTGAGCAGCGTTTTTGTTGGCGTCAGTGATGTTTCCATTACCAGCCTTCTTACTGGCGGCATCGATGGACGCGCCATGGAAGTGCTGTTGATCAGCCGTGTTCCACGCACGCTGGCGCTCGTGCTGGCTGGAGCGTCGATGGCGATTGCTGGGCTGGTCATGCAGATGATCGTGCGCAATCGCTTCGTTGAACCCTCAACGACCGGAACGAGTGAATCGGCTGCGCTTGGTTTTCTCATCGTGACCCTGCTCGCGCCGGGCTGGCCGCTGATGGCGAAGATGGGTGTCGCTGCGCTGTTTGCTCTTGGCGGGACCGCGCTGTTCCTGCGCATTCTCAAAGTGGTGCCGCTGCGCGATGTGTTGATGGTGCCGCTGGTGGGGATCATGCTGGGCGGCATTATCGGAGCGCTCACCGCCTTCATCGCCTATCGCAGCAATCTGATGGCTTCACTGCTCGCCTGGAATATGGGCGACTTCTCCGGCGTCATTAGAGGGCGCTACGAACTGCTATGGATCGGCCTTGCCTGCTGTGTTCTGGCCTATATCGCCGCCGACCGATTCACGGTGGCGGGCATGGGCAAGGATTTCACCACCAATCTGGGGCTGAATTATCAGCGGGTGATGATGCTGGGGCTGGTCATCGTGTCGCTGGTCAGCGCGGTGGTGCTGGTTTCGGTGGGGTCTATTCCGTTTCTCGGGCTGATCGTGCCCAATCTGGTCAGCCTGATTGTGGGTGACAATATGCGGCGCACCGTGCCCTGGGTGACCATTGGCGGGGCGGGCATGGTGCTGGCCTGTGACATTGTTGGACGGCTGATCCGCTTCCCCTATGAAATCCCCATTGCCGTCGTCATGGGCGTGGTGGGCAGCGCCATCTTTCTTTACCTGCTGCTGCGGACGCCGCGAGGCGCCAAATGAGTGAAGAAACACTAGCTACCATTCCAGCGCCGCGCACGCTTGGCCGCCCAGCACTTGTGCTGATCGGGCTAACGATCCTGGCCATTGTTTCCATCGTGCTATTCATGACGCTGGGGGCGCGGGGCAGTTGGAGTTTCGTGCTCTCATTCCGGGGCAAGAAGCTGCTCGGGCTATTGCTGGTCGCTTATTCGGTTGCTGTGTCGACCGTGCTGTTCCAGACGGTCACCAATAACCGCATCCTGACGCCCTCTATCATGGGCTTTGATGCGCTTTATGTGCTGATCAAGACCGGCGTGGTGTTCTTTCTCGGCGTCGGCGCGCTTGTGGCCATCGACAGCCAGATCCAGTTTGTCGTCGAAGTGCTGGTGATGACAGCCTTTTCAGGCATCCTGTTCCGTTGGCTGTTTCTGGGCGAAGAGCGAAGCTTGCATCTGCTGGTTCTGGTCGGCATCATCTTCGGCGTCTTGTTCCGCAGCCTCAGCCAGCTCATGCAGCGTATGCTCGATCCTGGCGCGTTCAATGTGTTGCAGGACACGCTATTTGCCAGTTTTGCGACGACCGATCCGACGCTTTTGGGCATTTCCTGCATTATCGTCGCGGCGGTGAGCGCTGTTGGTCTGCGGATGATGCACACTTATGACGTGCTCTCGCTGGGGCGGGCGCAGGCGATCAATCTTGGGATCGATTACAAGCGCACTGTGGTCATAATTCTATCCATGGTGGCGGTGCTGGTATCGGTTTCGACCGCTCTGGTGGGGCCGGTGACCTTCTTTGGCCTGCTGGTCTCGACGCTGGCGCATTCGCTGGTCGGCAATTCCAAGCATCGTTATGTGCTGCCTGCCGCGATCCTGCTTGGCATTATCGCGCTGGTCGGCGGGCAAACGCTGCTGGAGCGCGTATTTGCCTTTGACACCGCGCTTTCCATCATCATCGAATTTCTGGGCGGCATCGTCTTTATCGCCCTCGTCCTGCGGAGATCAGCCCGGTGATCGTCACATCCAATGTCACCAAGAATTATGGCGCATCCTGTGTAGTGGATGGGGTTTCGCTGGAGCTGCCGCAGGGCGGCGTGACCTCGATTATTGGACCAAATGGTGCTGGCAAGTCGACGCTGCTGTCGATGGTCAGCAGATTGATGGCCATGGATACCGGGACGGTGACGGTGGGCGGGCTCGATGTCACCAAGGCACCGAGCGACGAGTTGGCGCGGCGGCTGTCGATCCTGCGGCAGGACAATCACATGACGGCGCGACTGACCGTGCGCGATCTCGTGTCTTTCGGGCGTTATCCGCACTCCAAGGGGCGATTGACGGCGAACGACAAGGTGCATATCGACCGCGCCATCGCTTATCTCGATCTTGATGTTCTCTCGGGGCGGTTTCTCGACGAGCTTTCGGGCGGGCAGCGGCAGCGGGCATTTGTGGCCATGGTGCTGGCGCAGGACACCGATTATGTGCTGCTGGACGAGCCGCTCAACAATCTCGACATGAAGCATGCCATGAGCATGATGAAGCTGTTGCGGCAGGCGGCGAACGAGCTGGGCAAAACCGTCGTGCTGGTGTTGCACGACATCAATTTCGCATCCTGGTATTCGGACCATATCGTCGCCATGAAGGCGGGCAAGGTGGCCGCGCAAGGTTCAGCAGCCGCGATGATCCGGCCCGATGTGCTTTCGGCGATCTACGAGATGGATATCAAGGTCCACGAAATCGGCGGGCAATTGATCAGCGTCTATTATGGCTGAGCGCGGCTGACTATTTCGGAGAACAGGACGGCGCGGCCCCGGCCCATAGCCTTGGCCGCGTAACAGGCTTCGTCGGCTTCACCCAAGAAGCCGAGCGGGGAAGCAGAAGTGCTAGCTACAACAGTTATGCCGGCGCTGGCGCCGATGCTGTATTCCCGCTCATTCCAGACGAATGCCAGGGACGCGGTGGCGCGCACGATCTTTTCGGCAACTGTCATGCCGGCGTCTGCCGGGCAGTTTTCCAACAGAACGGCAAATTCATCACCGCCGATGCGCGCCACGACATCATGATTGCGGCATGAATCGCGGATGGCTTGCGCAACCTGCTTGAGCAGCGCATCCCCTGCCGCGTGCCCCGCGCTGTCATTGACAGGCTTGAACCGGTCAAGGTCCACATAGATCAGGCAGGATGTTTTGCCACTGGCGCGGCTTTCGGCCGTTGCTCTGGACAGTGCTTCTTCGAATGCCGCGCGGTTGAGCAGGCCGGTGAGCGCATCGTGGGTTGCCGAATGGGTGAGCTGGCGCTTGAGCGCGCGGCTCTGCGTCACGTCCTGAAAGACCAGAACAGCGCCGGAAATATCTCCGTCCGGCATAATCACCGGCGAGGCCGTGCAGCGAATATCACGCCATGAGCCATCGCGGTGGCGCAGGACCAGATCCTCACTCGATTCCACCACGCGTCGCTGATCGACACACAGGCGGCCTGGACAGATTTGTTCGTCCCCGGTTTCGGCATGGCGCAGCACGAAAATGTCGTGGGAAGGTTGCCCGCGCACCTCGTCGGCATTGCAGCCAAGAAGGCGCGCGGCGACCGGATTGAGAAAGACAACATTGCCATCCGTGTCGCTGACGATCACACCATCAGCCATGGCATCAAGCGTCACGCGTAGGCGTTCTTTTTCAGCGGCCAGTTCCTGCTCAATGGCCTTGAGGTGGGTAATATCGGTGTCTGTGCCAACGGCGCGGATCACATTGCCATATTCGTCCCATTCGATGGGCTGGCCGCGGCTCAATATCCAGATATACCGACCATCTCGCGTCAGTTCGCGGTATTCAAGTGTATCGAAACCCTCTTCGCCCTGCCCCTGTTTATGCGCGATCTCGCGCATGCGCCCCACATCGTCCGGGTGCATGCGGTCGAACCATTCGCTATCATGCTCCCCGCCGATATCCTCATCGTCCGGTATGCCGCGCATGGCCCGCCACATGGGAGAATAGTACATGCGATCTCGACGCAGGTCGTAATCCCAAACCCCCTGACGGGCACTTTCCAGCGCTGAGTTCCACCGCGCCTCGGAATAGATCAGGGCTTCCTCTGCCTTTTTCTGCAGTTCGATATTGTTGACTTGCAGAATGATGACATCTTCTTCACCGCCTTCGCCAGCGAGGACATTGGCAGCAACGTTCACCCAGAGCGGGCTATGATCGGCATGGCGCACACGGTACTCGCCTCGCCAGGAGCGCACCTCTCCCCTCATCAGACGTTCTAGGTGCAGCCGCACGGCTATACAGTCGCCTGCATAGACCATATCCAGAAATGGAAAAGGGTGTTCGGCAGCAGGGACATAGCCGACCATGTCGGTCAGTGCACGATTGGCGTAGAGCACAGTGCCATCGAGACGGACCAGCAGCATGCCCACAGGGGCCGCATCAAGAATACGTGTCGTCATCCTCTCGCTACGCGGCGAGAGAATGACCGGATCACCCCCAGCCATAGACGGACGTTTCGCTCCCATCCGTCCACTTTGGCGCAAGGCAATTAACAAGTGGCTTCTGCAAAGCTCAAATTCCTGAGAGCTTTGATTAAATCCTCCAGTGTCTAGCCAAGACGAGAGAGAATGAAATCGCGCTCTTCTGCCAATCCCGCCCATTCATGTGGGTGGTCGGCATCGAAAATCAGGGTATAGGGACCAGTGTAACCAGCCTCTTCTGCCGCCGCGATGCAGAGACCATAATCGGCCTCATCGAGCTGGCCGGAGGTGAAATTGGCCTTGGCGTGGCAGAGCGAGGCGCGCGGGAAGATTGATTTGAGGCCCGCATATTTGTCCGGGCCGGTCCAATTGCCAAAATCGGCGAGCAGGCCGACCTGCCCATCGAGTTGATCGAGCAGGACATGCACTGCCTCGGGCGTCGAAAGCAGATCGAACCAGTTTTCGGTGACAATCTTTACCGGCGAGCCAGCATTGGCGGCCAAGAGCTGGCGGAAGGCAAGCACAGAGCGCTCTAAAGCCTCGGTGGAGGTGGGCTGCTTACCGGCAATGACGCGGGCATTTTCGGCACCGAGTTCATTTGCCACTTCAAGCCAGCCAGCAATCCAGCGCGTATCGCGCTCACCCACCAGCGGATCGGTCATGTCACCTGCATCGATGAGCAGGGTTTGCAGCGTGACGCCCGACACTTTCAACTGATCACGCAGTTCGCCCAGATAGACCGGATCGCGGCTGCGCAGATGGAAGGAGACGATTTCAAGCCGCTTATAACCATGATTGGCAAGAACCGACTGCAGGCCGAGCAGAGATTCTTCGCCTTCGCCATAGGTATCCTCACCATCGCTCACCGCGTCGGTCGTAAGATCATGCGGATAGGTTGCGCCCAGAAGGCGGTGCAGCGACCAGGTGGAAACGGCGATACGGCTTTGATTGTCGGCCATGACAGACTCCTCTTTTACAGCAGGATTTCATGCCCCCGGCGCAGGAGCAAGCCGATGTTAAACCCGCCAGACCCGTTCGGCGTTGCGATGAAACAGCGCGGCTTTTTCGTCATCGCTTGCTCCCGAGACGATAGTATGGGTGGCGTTGACCCAATCGGCCAGTGTCCAACCTGTCAGCGTCGCCACGGGATGATCGGAACCCCAGACCACGCGATCCCAGCCAAAACTGGTGATGACATGCTCGACATAGGGGCGCAGCGTCTCCGCTGTGCAACCGGACGCACAATGGCTGACGATGCCGGACACTTTGCAGATGACATTGGGAAAGGTGGCAATCTCAGAAAGCTGAGCCCGCCACGGATCAAGCCCCTGTCCTTTGATGTCGGGGTTGCCGCAATGATCAAGAACGAAAGTCACGTCGGGGGCTCGGCGGGCGAGACCGGAAGCTATATGCAATTGGTCGCCACGCAGGCAGAGATCGAACGGGAACCCCGATGCGCCCAGAGCACGCAGATTTTCGACAAAGACGTCGCTTTCGCTGAGGCCGTCCGGCGCGACATGAAGAACGCGGCGGAAGCCTTTGACGCCGCCCTGCCCCGCTTCCACTATGCGTTCGATCTGGGCAGCAAAGTCCGTATGTTCAGGGCGGCACGCGGCAATAGCGCCAATAATGCCGGGCAGTCCGGTGACAAACCGGGTTTCGGCCTCGATCTGATCTTGGGCGACATCCACTTCCATATGCAGCGCCGCATCAATGCCCAACCCAGTCGCCTCGGCGAAATATTGCTCGGCGGTCCATGGCCGGTTCAGCACATTGTCCGGCGCGATCCAGGGGTAGGTCAGCCGATCCGGATAGATCAGATGCAGGTGGGTATCGATGATGCGCAAAGCCTGTCTCCCGACTAACATGTCAGAGCAGAGATAGTCGCAGCCGTCACCGCCGGGCAAGACCCGTCCGCTAATCGACCCGACCGCGCGCGGCGACCTCAAGCGTTTGAATCAGTTCGCCATCCCTCATGAGGTTGACACGATCGAACAGGTTGGTGACCGGGCAGCAATGATTGGGAATGATGCGAATAGTCTCGCCGATTCCGGGCTTGCTCATGCAATCTGAGAGATCGAGCGTGCCATGCTCCTCGCTGAGCCCCACAATCTTTGCGTCTGGATAGTCCACGACATAGCCATAGCCAACCAAGCCCAGAAGGTCGCTGGTCAACGCCTTTGAGCCGGCATCGATGATGGCTCGGTTGTCAGTGGGCCGCGACACGACTGTTGCCAGAACGGTCAGTGCACAATCGGCGTAGCTGGCGGCACCCGCAGCAACCTGCGAGCGGTCCATATAGATATAGGTGCCCGGGCGGTATTCTGTGGCGATACGGGCGGCATCCTGCATATGCCAGATGTCCGGCGTGCCGCCCGTTGTAATAGCGGGGATGGAGAGGCTTTCGGCAGCGAACAGAGCTTTGGCGTCAGACAGCCATTGATTGGCTGCGGCGTATTTTCCGGCGGCTGGATAGGTCATCAGGCCGGCGAAATCGAGACCGGGGGTCCCATCAACGCGACGGGCCAGTGTCAACGCTGCTTCTGGCGATTGCACGCCGCAGCGTCCCATGCCCGTATCGCATTCTATGAAGACGCCCAGAGGATGATCAGGATCAGCAAAGGTTGCGGCAAGCCCGGTGATGCACTCGACGCTGTCGGCAACGACGCGGATCGTTATCCTTTCGTGCAGAGCCTTGAGACGTTTGAGCTTGGCAGGGCCAATGACATTGAAGGTCAGCAGCAGATCAGAGAGGCCCGCATCGGCCATGACTTCGGCCTCGCCCAGCTTCTGCACGGTGATGCCCGCCGCGCCCAGCTCCATCTGCCTTTTGGCAAAATAGGGTAGCTTGTGGGTTTTGATATGGGGCCGCAATCTCAGCCCGGCCCTGTCAGCAGCCGCCTGCGCCTTCTCAAGATTGGCCTCGGCCTTATCGAGGTCGATCAGGATGGCGGGCGTATCGATGTCGCTATAGCGGGTCATATCTCTTCATCACCTCGTCAACAAAGCGCGGGCCGCTGTATCGCCCTCTTATTCGCGCAGTGTCCTGAAAAACGCGACCAGCAGAGCCTCCGAGCGGGCGGCGGAGACGCCACCGATGACTTCGGGGCGATGATGGCAGGTGGGCTGATCGAATAGACGAATGCCGTTCTCGACTGCACCAGCCTTGATATCTTCGGCGGCGAAATAGACGCGGCGCAGGCGGGTGTGGGCAATGGCCCCGGCACACATGGCGCAGGGTTCGAGCGTAACGTAGAGATCGCAGCCATCGAGCCGCCCGGTGCCGCGAACTGCAAGGGCGGTACGGATGGCGAGCATTTCGGCGTGGGCGGTTGGATCACCGAGCGCCTGCATACGATTGCGCTCGGCAGCGAGCACATGATCGCCTTGCATAATGACAGCGCCGATGGGCGCTTCGCCATTGGCGGCGGCTTCTTCAGCGAGCCGCATCGCCATGTCCATCGGTTTTTCGTTTGCTTCAATCATGGTGGGAACGGAGCGTAGTCAGCAGGATCGATGGCAAGTTTGAGCGCTTCGAGCTGATCGCGTGTCCAGCCCGGCGGCTGGGTCACTTCGTACCAGGCATCGATATAGTCACGCGGCGAATAAACGTGTCCATAACCCACGGGCGCCCGCTGTGACAGTGCTGTATCCAGCGCCAATTGTAGAAACGTCACTACGGGGTACCAGTTGAGAGCCGGAGACACATCGGGACCGCGCGGCTCGTCGAACCATTCGGGGCGCTGCCAATCTGCGTTGAAAGAGAAGAATACGATTGGATCGCTTGCATATTGCAGGAAGACGATCCGCATTGGGCCCCATGGTGTTTCATCCCAGCCCTCAGTGCCAGACTGGTTCATGAAGCGGATAGACGAGGAATTGCCGAAACGCGGCAGCCAATAGGGCGTATCTGGGTTGCGGCCTTCGGTGAGGCGCGCCCAAAGAGAACTTGAAAAAGGCGGACCGGCCCAGAGCGCCCCGTCGAAGGGATCACCCAGCACGTCATAAACCGTGGTCGAGTTCTGCGACGCCAGCGCACCGAGGCTGAGACCGTAGAGATAGAGGCGCGGTCGGGTTTCGCGCGGCAGGTTGGTCCAATATGCGTAGACTTTATCGAACAAAGCCTGTGCAGTTTCCGAGCCATAGGTTGGCTCAACCAGCAAGGAAAGCGCGCTGGTGAGATAGGAATATTGCACCGCGACACTGGCCACATCACCGCCATGCAGGATTTCCAGCATGTCGATACCGGCCCGATCCACCCAGCCAGTGCCGACCGGCATGGCGAGTACGAGTACAGAGCGGTCGAAGGCATTGATGCGCAGCAATTCGTCCAGCGCCAATTGCGCGCGGGCTTCCACCGAAGAGGCGGAGCGCAGGCCGACATAGGTGCGCAATGGGTCCATGGCCGGACGACCTGTGAGCGCGGTGATGTCGGCGGCTTTGGGGCCGGATTGCACATAAACACGCGAGTCCTTGCCGATGGTTTCCCAGTCGACCAGCGACTGTGCGCTGCCTGTACTCAGCGGATCAGTGGGCGGAGCCATATCGGTGGATACCAGCTCATCGAGCCGCTGGTAGAACCCATCTGCTGCGCGCAGGGCATTGCGCCAGAAGAGATTGTTGACCAGCAGCGTCACCACCAGGGCAACCAGCACAGTGGCCAAAACCAGAGCAGCACGCCTTGGCAGATGGGGGACCAGCCATGACCAGACCAGCCGGACCAGCGCGACCAGAATCGTGCCCAGCACGATGAGCCCGGCAGCAATGGGAAAAGCGACGGCGGCAATAATGAGCGGCTGGGACTGATCGACCGGATGCATCTGCATGACGGCGCGCACCGAATTCTGCCAGGTATTGGCATAGGACAGCGCCAGCAAAAGAAGACCAAGGGCGCTGAGCGCCACCACCATGCCCAAGACCCGCGTTACCCTGCCTGGCGGCACCCGCAGGCCGAGGTAATTCCAGAGCCAGTGCGCCAGATTGCCCATGCCGTAGCCCACAGCAAAGCAGCACCCCGACAGGACACCCTGGACGATTTCGGTACGCGGCAGGAGCGAAGGCGTGAGTGACAGGGTGAAAAAGACCGACCCCACCAGCAGACCCGGCATGGAAAAAAGCATGGCCAACCGGTCCCAGAAGGCGTTGATCCTTCGGACCCAGCGATATTGCGTGGAGGGCTGCGGCGCGGTCATTGCCTCAAGTGAACCCGCTGAGGTGCGATGGTCAATCGGTTTGGGCACAAAGGTGCATTGCGGGTCGGCATGTGCGGTGCCCTGCCCTATATTAAGGCTATTGGAGAATCGCCCTTGCCTATCCGCCAGCTTCCCGAAGATCTGATCAATCGCATCGCCGCTGGGGAAGTGGTGGAGCGCCCGGCCAGCGTAGTAAAGGAACTGGTTGAAAATTCCATTGACGCAGGCGCGCGGCGCATCGTGATCACTACCGCCAATGGCGGCATGGACCTCATCCGCATAACCGACGATGGCCACGGCATGGATCGAGACGATCTATTGCTCTCGGTGGAACGGCACGCGACGTCCAAACTCTCCGCAGATGATCTCGATGACATCCGCACATTGGGCTTCCGGGGTGAGGCGCTTGCCTCCATCGGCTCGGTAGCGCGCCTGTCTGTCGCCTCGCGCACAGCTGAAGCAGAAAGCGGGCTGGTGCTGGTGGTCGACAATGGTCGGCGCACGGGACCGATGCCGCAGGCGATGAACCGGGGCACAATTATCGAAGTGCGCGATATTTTTGCGCAGGTACCGGCGAGACGAAAGTTTCTCAAGGGCACGCGGGCCGAGGGCACGGCAATCACCGATGTGGTCAAGCGGCTGGCCATGGCCAATCCCGAGATCCATTTCATCATCGAGGGCAGCGATCGCACTATGTCGAACTGGCCAGCCGTGACTGGCGAAGGCGCATTGGCGGCGCGGCTTGGTCAGGTAATGGGCGCTGATTTTGTCGAGAATGCCGCGATATTAGCCAATGCCCGGCATGGCGTAGTGGTGGCGGGCATGGCGGGATTGCCCACCTATACGCGCGCCAATTCGCTATCCCAATTCTACTTCGTCAATGGTCGCTCTGTGCGCGACAAAGTGCTTATAGGCGCGGTGCGAGCGGCCTATGCCGACTATGTGTTCCGCGACCGGTTTCCAGTGGTAGCGCTTTATATCGCCATCGACCCGGCAGAGGTTGATGTCAACGTGCACCCGGCCAAGGCCGAATTGCGGTTTCAGGATCAGGGCGCGGTGCGCAGTGCGGTGATCCGCGCCATAGGCATGGCGCTGGCGGCGGCAGGATTCAAAGCATCGACCAGCGTGGCCGACGATATTTTGGGGGCCTTTGCTGCACCGGAAGTGTCGGCTGTTCCGACTACGGCGGCGACGCCTGCCATGCTGGAGCGCCCCGTCAGCTATAATTGGCAGGCCGAGCGCGCGCCGCTCAGTCTGGATCGGGCGCTCAGCCAGTTTTCGGGTTTTACCGAGCCGAGCGGGCGGGTGGAGACGGTCGAGGCCGTGCCGGAGGTGGTGGATTATCCCCTGGGCACGGCACGGGCGCAGATGTTCGACAATTACATCATTGCGCAGAACGATTCCGGGCTATTGCTTGTGGACCAGCATGCTGCCCATGAGCGGCTGGTCTATGAACGGTTCAAGGCGCAGATGGCGTCCGGCCCGGTGCCCAGTCAGGCGCAGCTTATTCCGGTGATCGTGGAAATGCCGGACGAGGATTGTGCCCGGCTGGAAGAGGCCGCGCCGGAGCTGGAAAAGTTCGGGCTCTATCTCGACCGTTTTGGGCCACGCGCCATTGCGGTACGGGAAACGCCTGCCATTCTGGGCAATACCGATATTTCCGGCTTGATCCGCGACCTCGCCGATGGGTTGGCGGAATGGGACAGTTCAGCGGCTCTGACCGAACGCATGGAAGCGGTGATCGCCCGCATGGCCTGCCACGGCTCGGTCCGCTCGGGGCGGCGCTTGCGCGTGGACGAGATGAATGCGCTGCTGCGTGACATGGAGGCAACGCCCCATTCCGGGCAATGCATCCATGGTCGGCCAACCTATGTTGAACTCAAGAAGGGCGATATCGAGCGTCTGTTCGGGAGAAGCCGATGACATCAGGCATTCATCACGTCACACTGATTACGGGCGATGTGCAGGCTAATGTCGATTTCTATGTGGGCTTTCTGGGTCTGCGGCTGGTCAAGCGGACTGGCGGCTATGAAGACGCGCGGCAATTGCATCTGTTTTATGGGGATTATGCCGCCTCTCCCGGATCGCTGGTGACGTTTCTGGTCTGGCAGGGCGGATCGTCAGGACAGGCAGGCGCAGGACAGGTGAGCGAGCTGGCACTCGCCATTGCGCCCGGCTCGATCGGCTATTGGCTGGAGCGGGCGCTGACGCATCAGGTCAAGGTCGAGGGCACCGGCCAGGAATTTGGCGAGACGGTTTTGCGGCTGCGCGATTCCGATGGGGTGGTAGTGAAACTCGTCAGCGCCGACCTGCCGGCGCTGGAAATGCCCCATAGCGACGTCCCCGCTGAGCATCGGATCAGGCGCATTCGCGGCGTGACGCTACTGTCTGAAGTGCAGGAGGAAAGTGTCGATTTTCTCTCGCGCTATTTCGGCTTTGCTAAAGGCGCAGTTGAAGGGCCGATCCAGCGGATGACATCTGATGTCGGCGATGTTCTGGATGTACGCGATGCCGCCGGCTTCTGGCCGGGGGCGCCGGGAACGGGCACGGCGGACCATGTGGCCTTGCGCGCGGCGGATCCAGCGGAAGTCGCAGCCGTTGAAGCTGAACTGCGCAAGCGCAATTCGAGCCTGACCAATCTGCATGACCGCAATTACTTCACCTCGCTTTATGTGCGCGAGCCTGGCAATGTGCTGATCGAAATGGCCAGCGACGGGCCGGGCTTTACGCTCGACGAAACGCTGGAAAAACTCGGCACAGCGTTGTTCATGCCGCCGGACACACCTGATCCCGAGGCGATGAAGGTGATGCTGCCGCAATTCGGTCTGCCGGGTGATGAGCGCGTGGCCTATCGCGACCTGATCTACGAGCATCGCTTTTTCACGCCGGAGCAGCCGAACGGGACGACGCTGATATTGATGCATGGCACGGGCGGGGACGAGACGGACCTGATGCCCGTGGCCCACAAAGCGGCGCCCAACGCGACGCTCTTGGGACTGCGCGGGCGAAGCACCGAGGATGGCACGCGGCGCTGGTTCCGAGCGCTTGGGCCGTCGATTTTCGACCAGAAGGATATTCGGTTTGAATCGGGTGCGCTCGAAGCCTTTTTCGAGGAAGCGCGGGCGGCCTATGGGCTCAACCCTGAGCGGATAGTGGCGCTGGGTTATTCCAATGGGGCCAACCTGCTCGGTGCTGCAATGTTGCTCCATCCGGGGCTGGTGCAGCGGGCGATCTTGCTGCGACCGGTCATGGTGCTGGATGCAGCGCCAGACACGGACTTTACGGACGTGAATATATTGGTCGTGTTGGGTGAGCGGGATGCTTATCGCCCAAAGGGCGAACGGCTTGTCGAAGTTCTGCGCGACGCCGGGGCTAATGTGACAGTTCGCGTCGTTGCGGGTGGGCATGAGCTGGGCGGGGACGATGCCCCCGCCATCGCCGATTGGCTCGCCTAAGCCGCCTTGCCGATATAACGCGACTGCGGACGGATCAGGCGACCTTTGGCGACCTGTTCATGGGCATGGGCGATCCAGCCCCCAACACGACCTGTGGCGAAGACACCGGTAAAGGCATCGCGCGGGAAACCAAGCGCTTCGAGCAGGAGTGCTGTGAAGAATTCAACATTGGTTTCGAGTTTGCGATCCGGCTTGGCGGCGTGCAGCAGGGCGAGAGCCTCGTGCTCTACGGCTTCAGCCAGAGCAAGCCGCTCGCTGTTCATGCCGCCGGCCGCGCCGAGACGCTGCAAAGCCTGCTTGAGCGCGTCGGCACGGGGGTCGCGCACGCGATAGATGCGGTGACCAAAGCCCATGAGCCGTTCGCCGCGCGCCAGTCCTGCAGAGAGGAAGGTCTTCGCGTTTTCAGGCGTGCCGACCGCATCAAGCATATCGAGCACCGGGCCTGGCGCACCACCATGGAGCGGACCTTTGAGGGCACCGAGGGCGGCAAGCACGGCGGAGGTATAACCGGCGCGGGTGGAGGCGACGACGCGGGCGGCGAAAGTCGAGGCGTTGAGGCCGTGATCCGAGACGGTGACGAGGTAGGTATCAAGCGCAGCGATTGCGGCGGCATCCGGCGCGGTGCCGGTCAACATGGCGAGCATGTCGGCGGCGTGGCCGCGCGTCTTGTCCGGGGCGATGACATCCTGCCCGGCTTTGCGGCGGATGAGAGCCGGAACGAAGACGGCGGGGGCGGCTGTCAGCAAGAAGGCAATCGAGATGTCCTCACCATCAGGCAGGCGCGCCATCAATGCACGGAGGCCTTCGGTGACCGAAAGCGCCAGCAGGTCATCGTCGAGATGGGCAATTTCTTCGAAGGCACGGCGCCGCGCGGCGCCCAGTTGCGCACGAATGGCACCTTCGTCTGTACCAAGCAGATCGGCATAAAGCAGCACCAACACATTTTCATAGCTGACCTTGCCAGCCAGATCATCGAGCCGGTGGCCGCAGATGACCAAACGGCCATTGAGGCCATCGACTTCAGACAGGGTGGTTTCGGCGGCAATGACGTCATCGAGGCCGGACATGTTGCTTCTCCTTACTGTTTGGCCCTAGATTGGATTTATCAAGATTGACGTCAATCTTGATGCAATTGATCAATGTGAGGCGCGATGAGCTGGATAAGTGCGGAGGCGGCGCTGGCACTGCTGGGGACAAAGCCACAAACGCTTTATGCCAATGTCAGTCGGGGACGGATCACGGCTAAGCCGGACCCGGACGATCCGCGGCGCAGCCTTTACCGGCAGGATGATGTGGAACGGCTTGCTGCACGCCAGAGAGGACGACGACCGGCGCACACGGTCGCGGCAGAGAGTATCGCCTGGGGCGAGCCGGTGCTCGAAACGGCGATCTCTACGGTGGCGGCTGGACAGCTACTCTATCGGGGGCAGGATGCAACGAACCTGGCAGAGACGGCGACACTGGAGGGGGTGGCGGGGATTTTGTGGGGTGGTCAGAGCGCATTCGAACCGCAGCACCCCCTCCCCGACCCTCCCCTCAAGGGGGAGGGGGCGAAGGAGCCGAGAAGTCGAAGCCTGGAACAAGTCTATCTCGATATAGCGGGCTTAGCAGCGACAGATATGCCGACCGTCGGACGGGCACACAGCGTTTTGCTGCTTGACGCGACGCGGGTTGTGAGGACCTTAGCGGCTGCGCTCGCTGCACCAGGGACTGATCCTGTGCATCATCGGCTGGCGCGGAAATGGGGGCGGGTGGAAGCGGCGGAGGCGATACGGGCGTCGCTGGTGTTGCTGGCCGAGCATGAGCTGAATGCGTCGACCTTTGCCGCGCGCGTCACGGCATCAACAGGTGCTCCACTATCAGCTGCGGTCATGGCGGGATTGGCCGCATTGTCGGGGCCCCTCCATGGCAATGCCAGTCAGAGCATGGCCGGGCTGGTGGCGGCGGCGCAGCAGGATGGTGCGGAGACGGCCGTGCGCGACTATCTGCGCGAAGGACGCGCCCTGCCTTGCTTCGGACACAGACTCTATGCGGACGGCGATGTGCGGGCAGTCGCCTTGATGCGGTATTTACCGGTGCCACTTCTTTTCGCTGAGATTGCAGCGGCGGGAACGGCGCTCAGCGGAGAAATGCCGAATATCGATTTTGCCTTGGTAGCAATGACTGCCGCGTTCAATCTGCCAGACGACGCGCCCCTACAAATCTTCGCGCTGGCACGCAGCGTCGGATGGATCGCCCATGCGCTGGAGCAGATAGAGACGGGCGCGCTGATCAGACCGCGCGCCCGCTATATTGGCGTTTAACTAAAGACGCTGGCACCCTTATCCGCAACACCCACCAAGCTACGGAAGCCGGCGAAGAGTTCGCGGCCCATGCCGAAATGCTGGGAGCGGAGGTCTTCGGTGGCGGGTGTACGGGAGAAAAACTCCTTCTCGTCGCCGAGGAAGGTGAGCGTGCCTTCATTGGCATCGAGACGGATCATGTCGCCATCGCGGATTTTGGAGATGGGGCCGCCATCGACGGCTTCGGGTGTCATGTGGATGGCGGCAGGCACCTTGCCTGAAGCGCCTGACATGCGACCATCGGTGAGGAGCGCGACCTTGAGGCCACGGGCCTGCAAAACGCTGAGCGGCGGGGTGAGATTGTGCAATTCGGGCATGCCGAGCGCCTTGGGGCCAGCGAAGCGGACGACGGCAATCATATCGCTATTGAGTTCGCCAGCCTTGAAGGCAGCCTGCAAGCCAGCCTGACTATGGAAGACGCGGGCAGGAGCCTCGATGACGCGGTGCTCATCCTTGACGGCGGAGACCTTGATGACCGAACGGCCAAGATTGCCGGAAAGGAGCTTGAGGCCACCGGTTTGCGCGAAGGGTTCCTTGGCGCTGGTCAGCACCTTGGGTAGCGCACTTTGCTCGGGAGACGGCTCAAAAGTGAGTTGGTCTTCGACCAGCTTGGCCTCAACTGTATAATTGGACAGGCCTGAACCCCAGACGGTCTTGACGTCTTCGTGCAGGTGACCGCTTTCGAGCAGTTCCTTGATGAGGAAACCCATGCCGCCTGCGGCGTGGAAATGGTTCACGTCGGCAACACCATTGGGATAGACGCGGGCCAGGAGCGGGGTCGCGTCCGACAGGTCGCTCATATCGTCCCAGGTGATCTGGATGCCGGCGGCGGCGGCCATGGCGATGAGGTGCATGGTGTGGTTGGTGGAGCCGCCGGTGGCATGAAGACCGACCAATCCATTGACGAAGGCCTTTTCGTCCATGATGTGGCCGATGGGCGTGTAGTTATTGCCTTCCTTGGACAAGGACAGGGCGCGCTTGGCGGCTTCGCGCGTCAGCGCATCGCGCAGGGGCGTGCCGGGATTGACGAAGCTGGCGCCGGGCAAATGCAGGCCCATGATTTCCATGAGCATCTGATTGGAATTTGCCGTGCCATAGAAGGTGCAGGTGCCGGGCGAGTGGTAAGACTTGGACTCGGCTTCGAGCAGTTCGGCGCGCCCGACCTTGCCTTCGGCGTAGAGCTGGCGAACCTTGCTCTTCTCATCGTTGGGAATGCCCGAGGGCATGGGACCGGCGGGCACGAAGACAGCCGGCAGGTGGCCAAAGGCCAGCGCGCCGATGACGAGGCCGGGCACGATCTTGTCGCAGATGCCGAGATAGACGGCGGCGTCGAACATATTGTGGCTGAGGGACACAGCAGTCGCCATGGCGATCAGGTCGCGAGAGAAGAGCGAGAGGTCCATGCCCGGCTGGCCTTGCGTGACGCCATCGCACATGGCGGGTACGCCGCCTGCAACCTGCGCTGTCGCGCCGATCTCGCGCACTGCGTCCTTGATGATGTCGGGATAGAACTGGTAGGGCTGATGGGCGCTCAGCATGTCATTGTAAGAGGTGACGATACCGAGATTGAGCGTCTTGTTGCCAGCCAGTGCCGCTTTTTCGGAAGGCGAGCAGGCCGCAAAGCCGTGAGCGAGATTACCGCAGGACAGTGCTCCGCGATAAACGCCCTGCTCTTTTGCCGCGTCAAGGCGGCTGAGATAGTCGCTGCGGGTATCGCGGCTGCGCGCGGCAATGCGATCGGTCACGTCCTGAATGGCCTGACGGACAGTCATATTCTCGGCTCCATAGCTCGCAAGGGCGCGCCAAAGGAGGGGCCGCTGGCGCGGATTAGCCTTGCATTACAAACTGGACGTCCATCGCGGCCAGAGCGGTCAATTGGGGACCGCCCCAGGAGCTTTACGGCGCCCAGTAAACTGAAATCGGCGCGCCAGAGCGCAGCACAGCACGGATCGGCATGTCCTCGACTGGACCATCGCCAAGCGCGGCATCAAGCACTTTGGCCTTTTCGTCGCCTTCGATGTGCAGGTAGAGCCCATCGGTCTTGAGCAGACGCGGCAGCGTGAAGGTCACGCGCGGCTCGCCCGCGCCGGGAGCGCGGATGGCGAGCGTGGGGCCCTCTGCCGTCAGCGCTTCGGACAACGTGTCGCCACCGGGGAAGAAGGAGGCGGTGTGACCATCATTGCCCATGCCGAGAATGACGGCAGCGAACTGATCCGGCAGTTCTGCCATCAGGGCGTTGGTCTTGGCGATCTGGGTGGCGTCCGGTTCAGCGCCGCCGGAATAAAGAGGGAAAAAACGGACAGAGGCCGCAGGACCCTGCAACATCTTCTCATTGACGAGACCGGCATTGGAGCGCTCGCTGGTTTCATCGACCCAGCGCTCGTCCACCAGCGTCACGATCACCTTTTCCCAGTAGATATCCTTGGTCTTGCCAAGGGCCTGAAAGAACCGGCCGGGGGTGGAGCCGCCGCTGACGGCCACTGCAGCCACACCATGTTCGGCAATGGCGGAGCGAATTCGGTCGGCAACAGACTCAGCCAATTCCTTGGCAAGCGTGGGCCGATCAGCAAAGGTGCGGCGGTCGATAGTCATGTCAGTTCGTCCCTTCGTACCAGGTGCGGCCATCGCGCTCGATCAGTGCTACTGCGCCGCTTGGGCCCCAGGTTCCAGCAGTATAGGTCTGCGGCGGCTCGCTGGCGCGGTTCCAGGCTTCGCGGATCGGATCAACCCACATCCACGCTGCTTCAAGCTCGTCGCGGCGCATGAAGAGGGTCTGGGAGCCGCGAATAACGTCCATGAGCAGGCGCTCATAGGCTTCGGGGGTACGCTCGGAGAACGTTTCAGCGAAGGAGAGGTTCAACGGCACTTCGCGCAGACGCATGCCGCCCGGGCCCGGGTCCTTGATCATCATCATCAGCTTGACGCCCTCGTCGGGCTGCAGACGAATAATCAGCTTGTTCGGCTTAGGCGCGCCCTCGGCATGATCGAAGATCGAATGCGGAATGGGCTTGAACTGGATGCAGATTTCCGAGACGCGCTCGGCCATGCGCTTGCCGGTACGCAGATAGAAGGGCACGCCAGCCCAGCGCCAATTGTCGATATGGGCCTTGAGCGCCACGAAGGTCTCAGTGCGGCTGCCCTTCTTTTCCTCAGGCAACTCGTCCTGATAGGAGGCGACCGAGGCGGTTTCCGATTTCACGCCGCGATACTGGCCGCGCACGGTTTCCTTGGCAACTTCGCCATTGGTGATCGGGCGCAAAGCGCGCAGAACCTTAAGCTTCTCGTCGCGCAGGGCGTTGGCATCGTCGCTGGCGGGCGGCTCCATAGCCACAAGGCAGAGCAACTGCAGCATGTGGTTCTGGATCATGTCCCGCAGCGCGCCAGATTCATCGTAATAGCCGCGCGTGCCAGCGCCGACGCTTTCGGCGACGGTCAACTGCACATGGTCGATATGGGCCGAATTCCAGACGGGCTCGAACAGCGTATTGGCAAAGCGCAAAGCGAGCAGGTTCTGCACCGTCTCTTTGCCGAGATAGTGATCGATACGATAGACCTGATCTTCCTTGAAGATTTTTGCGACGCCATCGTTGATCTCTTGGCTCGACGCCAGATCGTGGCCGAGCGGCTTCTCGATGACGACGCGCGCATCGCGGCGATAGAGCTTCTTGGCGTGGAGATATTCAGCGATTGGTTCGAACAGATCGGGGGCCACCGCCAGATAGAAGGCGCGCACAACCTTTGGATCGTTGCGCAGGGCCTTGCCGAGATCGCCGGATTCGTCGGGCTTGGACGCATCCACCGGCACATAGGTGCAGATGGAAACGAACTTTTCGATGGCTTCAGCGTCCTGATAGTCCTTCTCGACGAAGGTTTCGAGCGCCTCACGAACCAGCTTCTGAAATTCTTCTTCGCTCAGCTTGGAGCGCGACGCACCGATGATCCGGCTCTGCTCATCGAACTGACCATCGAGAAAGCGATGATAGAGCGCAGGAACCAGTTTGCGCTTGGTCAGATCACCGGTGGCGCCGAACACCACATAATCGAAGGGCTGAACGGGAATGATGCGGCTGGACACTGGGGTAGTCCTTCAGTTCGAGGCGAAATTCTGCCGGGCGAGGATGACCGCGCCATGCAGGGGTTCGTATTTGGGCAGGGCAACAAAATCGCCATAGCGCGCCTGCATATTGGGGAACAGCCGCTGGCCGAGGCCGCCGACGATAGCCATTACCGATGCATTATGGCTTTTGAACCAATTCACATAGGTGTCAATGTAGCCGAACTGGATGGCAAGCATCTTGTCGGCAACCGGGTCGCCCTTGTCCATGTGGTCGAACAGGACATGCATGAGCTTGCCATATTCGCCGGGCGCACGACCGATCAGCGCCTGATCTTCAGCGCCATCATTGCCGGTGAGGCTCAGACCCAGATCGGTGGTGAAGGACCATGTCATCGCCGCCTGATTTGAACCACCGAGCGCCGCGATCACAGCCTTGGTCAGCGGGGAGGCTTCGACGAGACCATCTTCGGCTTCTACAGCATAACGCACCAGCTCGCGGGCGAGAATGGCGCCACTCATCTGGTCGCCGATGTGAAAGCCCCAGCCACCGGCCTGATAGCGTTTGCCGCCAACGATGGACATGGCAGCAGAGCCGGTGCCGATGATGACCACACCGCCCTCTTCGCCACCCAATGCACCAGCATGGGCAATGTCGATATCGTCGTAGACCTTGACGCCTGCAAAGGGCCAGTTGCGCGCTGTAAAAGCGGCACGCGCAGAATCCATGCGACCGCCAGCCATGCCAAAGCAGGCATAGGTGTTGGCGGTTTCGGCATAGTCGATCCCTGCCGCCTTGAAGACATCCCGTGCGCCGTCGCTGATCGCATTATAGGCGGGCTCGCCGCCATCGATCTGGAGATTGGACCGGCCATTTTTCACTTCGGCCAGAGTTTCCAGATTTTCATTGGCGAGGCGCACGCGGCAATTGGTGCCACCACCATCAACGCCAAGGTAATATCGGGGCACGAACGGCTTCTCCGTGGATCGGGGAACTTGGCCAGAGCAGGACTCGACGGCCAGGTTCCAGATTAGGGGGTCAATTCGGCGCGGACCATAATGCGAAAGACGCTAAGACGAAAGTATCATATGGCAGAAATCGTTCGGTTCATGCGCAGTTTTGGCATGGGATGCATGCATCGCTACGTATGGCGGGGAACAGCTTGCGGCAAAGGGCCGTTGGAGCGATTGTGATGGACAGTTTACCGGCTGCTGCGGGCTGGATCGAGGATTGATCATGACACGACATTGTCTGGTTCTGGGCGGAGCACGCTCGGGCAAAACATCCTTTGCCGAGCGGCTGGCGCTGCATTCGGGCGCAAAGCCTGCTTATCTTGCGACCGCATCTGTGCTGGACAGTGAAATGCGCGACCGGGTTTCAAGCCATCAGGCGTCCCGCGGCGCGCGTTTCTCCACGGTGGAAGAACCAGTCGCGCTAACGCGTGCGCTGACAAGAATTGGAGCGTCGCATGACGTCATTCTGGTCGATTGCCTGACGCTGTGGATCACTAACCTGTTGATGGCCAATGAGGATGTGGCAAGCGCAGTTGGTGAATTGAGTGCGACGCTCATGGAGTTTAAGCAGGCCAAAGTGATCCTCGTCTCCAACGAGGTTGGCCTTGGCATCGTACCTGACAATGCCATGGCGCGAACATTTCGCGACCTGGCGGGGTCAGCGCATCAGCGGCTGGCCGAGGTGTGCGACGACGTCTATTTCGTTGCCGCTGGTCTGCCGCTCACCATGAAGGGCGAGCAGCCGCTTTCGTTCAGCTGAGCAACAGCATGAGAGCAAGGGTGACGCTGACCCCAAGCAAGACGTCGAGCGTGCGGCGATAGAGCAGCAAAGCCAGCATGATATCGCTGGCACCCAGCGCCGACTTGCCATTGCCGAAAGCTGGCAGGTCGACCACTTCACCGTCATAGGCGCGAGGCCCGCCAAGCTGGAAGCCGAGAGCACCAGCAAAAGCAGCCTCGGGCCAGCCAGCATTGGGCGAATCGTGCTTTTTGGCGTCGCGGCGGGCGGTTTCCCATGCCTTTGATGGGCTTGCGCCGGGAACAAGGAAGCAGGCAGCGGTGATAAACACTGTTGTTAGCCGTGCAGGAATCCAGTTCAGCACATCGTCGAGCTTCGCGGCGGCCCATCCGTAGTCGCGGTATCGATGGTTGAGATGGCCGATCATAGAATCAGCAGTATTGACAGCTTTATAAATCGCGATGCCCGGCAGGCCGAAAAGAACCAAAAAGAACCATGGTGCAACGACCCCATCGGACGTGCTTTCGGCCAGGGTTTCAACGGCGGCGCGGGCCACGCCAGCTTCATCGAGCGTCTCTGGATCACGCCCGACGATGTGGCTGACGGCCTCGCGACCATCGGCCAGAGAGCCCCTGAGCGCTTCGGAAACCGCGCGAACGGCACGGGCCAGTTCTTTTTGGGCCAGAAAGGCAGTGGCCAGCAGCATTTCGAAAAGCCAGCCAAAAGGCAGCCAGGACAGGATGGTGCGGATGCCGTCGGTGACGATCAGCACCGAGAGCAGCAGCAGGCCAAGGGCGACAATTCCGGCCAGTTTGCGCTGCGAGTCGCTGCGCACGGGTGTGTTGAGGCGGTTTTCGCAGAAGCTGATGAGCTGGCCGAACCAGACGACGGGATGGCCGATAGTGTCGGTCAGGCGCTGCGGATAGCCGAAGCGGCGCTCGACGATGAGCGCCAGAGGCGCGATCAGCGAATACAAGAATCAAACCTCCACTGGCGCGGCGAGAGTGAGAAGCGCGTCAATATCAATGTGCTTTTCCAGATGGTTGGCCAGATCGTCAAGCGCGGTCTCAATGTCGTCCTCATAGGCGAGGTCAGGCGCAGCGGCATTGCCAAGAAAGACCCGGCGGAATCCATCTGATGCAAAGAGTCCGTGCAGATAGGTCCCCATGACGCGGCCATCTGCACTGACCGCGCCCTCGGGCTCGCCGTCAACCGAGGCAAAGGCGCGTCTGCGCGACGGGCCATCGGTGACGCCCATATGCATGTGATAACCGCTCAGGGTTTCGCCACTGGCGGCATGGGTGGCGGTTTCGAGGCGCAATTGCTTGGTGGGCGCTAGTATTGTGTCGACATCGAGCAGGCCGAGACCTTTGCTGGTGCCGGGCGCGCCTTCAATGCCTTCGGGGTCGGCAACCGTTTGGCCCAGCATCTGATAGCCGCCGCAAATGCCTAGTACCGTGCCGCCAGAGCGGTGATGGGCAGCAATGTCTATGTCCCAGCCATTAGCGCGCAGATCGGCTAGATCGGCGCGCGTGGACTTGGAGCCGGGCAGAAGGATTAGGTCAGCCTGGCGGGGGATTGGTTCGCCGGGTCGCACCATGGTAAGCGTGACGCCGGGCTCGGCGCGCAGCGGGTCAAGATCGTCAAAATTGGCAATGCGCGGCAGGCGCGGCACTGCGATGTGGAATGGCCCCTGCCCTGCTGAATAGGTTTCCAGCGCCAGCGAGTCCTCGGCGGGGAGTTTTGCAGCTTCGGGGAAATACGGCACAGGGCCGAGGCAGGGACGGGCAGTGTTCGCTTCAAGGAAGTCCTTGCCGCTTTCAAACAGACTCGGATCGCCGAAGAATTTGTTGATGAGGCTGGCGCAGACAAATTTTGCGTCGTCGGGATCAATAACGGCAAGGGTGCCGACGATGGAGGCTATGACACCGCCGCGATGGATGTCCCCGATCAGGATCACCGGCACATTGGCGGCGCGGGCGAAGCCGAAATTGGCAATATCGCCCTGACGCAGATTGACCTCGGACGCGCTGCCTGCGCCCTCAACAATAATGTAGTCAGCGGTTTGGCCAAGCTCAGTAAAGGCGGCGAGCACTTCGGGCATGAGTTGAGCACGGTCAGCCCAGTATTGGCGGGCGGAAAGGCTGGTTCTTCGCTGGCCGCGGACCACCACCTGCGAGCCCGTTTCGCCCTCGGGCTTGAGGAGAACCGGGTTCATCGCCGTGAGCGGGTCACGGCGCGCGGCGCGGGCTTGAAGCGCTTGAGCGCGGCCGATTTCGCCGCCATCGGCGGTGACAGCGGCATTGTTGCTCATGTTCTGCGGCTTGAACGGTGCGACGGAGAAACCGCGACTGGCCAGCGCGCGACAGAGGCCGGCGACAATCAGCGATTTGCCGACATCGGAGCCTGTCCCCATGAACATGATAGCTTTGGTCATGTGGTCCCCCGCCATTCGAGCATAGCTCTCATGATGGCTTTGGTCATGCAGCACTTATGCCGCAGCAATTACGTGTGCGTAAGACCCCATGACGCGACCAAGGACGGCACCCATGGATGGTTGCCGAATACCCTCGGCGTCAAGCGCCTCGAACAGTGGCGGCAAGCCTGAGCCTTTGGCGGAAGAATAGTGAAATTCATGGCCGTTCAGCCCCTGCGGCCATGGCAAGGCGCTGTCATGGACAAGGCGGCGATAGCCGAGAACGCGCTTGGGCCGGTCGATGCGTGTGGTCATTGGCAACAGGCCAGCCATGGCATAGGTCGCGCCGTTTTTGTCGATCAGCGCATCGCCAAGCGCCATAAAGCCTCCGCATTCGCCATAAATCAGCGCGTTGCGGTCGCGGGCAGCGCGCAGGCCTTCGTGAAACGCAGTGGCCGCAGAAAGCGCCGCTCCATGCAACTCGGGATAGCCGCCTGGTAGGAAAATAGCATCTGCATCACCGGACGGGGCGTCGTTAGCGAGGGGCGAGAAGAAGCTGAGCTCTGCACCGGCGCTGCGCCAGCCATCGAGCAGATGCGGATAGAGAAAGGCAAATGCGGCATCCCGGGCGATGGCGATGTGTTGGCCGAGTGGCGGCAGGGCCACTGGAAAGGCCTGGCTGGCAGCCAACGGCTTTGCAATGTTTTCCAGTGCTGTCAGATCGACAAAATCGCTGATGGCTTCCGTCGCAAAGTCGATAAAGCTATCGAACCCGGCCACCTCGTCAGGCAGGACCAAACCCAGATGGCGTTCGGGAATGATCAGATCATGTCGTCTCGGAACAGCGCCGAGGAGAGGAATTCCTGTCGCCCGCAGTGCGTTGACCAGCATGCGCTCATGGCGGGCCGAGGCCACGCAATTGAGAATGACACCGCCAATTTTAACGCCACTGCGCCAATGGGCAAACCCAGCGACCAGCGGGGCCACAGATTGGCTCTGTTTGTCGGCATCGACCACAAGGACAATCGGCAGACCCAGATTTTCGGCCAGGTCCGCTGTGGAGCCGTTGCCATCAGCGGCAGCGTCGAAAAGTCCCATGACGCCTTCGATCAGCAGCAGATCGGCGCCGGTGGCCTGCTGCGCTGCCAAAGCGTGCAGCTGGCTGCCAGACATTGCCCATGGGTCAAGATTGATGGAATCCCGGCCTGCCGCACGGCTGTGAAATACTGGATCGATATAGTCCGGGCCGACCTTTGCAGGCGCGACCACCTTGCCACGGCGGCGCAAGGCAGCAAGAAGGCCAAGCGTCGTCAGCGTTTTTCCAGAACCGGAGCGAGGCGCAGCAATGATGACACCTTTAGCCAAAGATGTGTCTCCGCGCCTCATCCACATACCAATCAAGACTCCCCCTATAGCGCGCCACCGGGCCGAGCACCACGATGGCAGGCGTGGGCAGGTCGGAAAGATCTGCGGCGGCGCCGAGCGTGGTTTCAATCACCTGCTGCTCAGCGCTGGCAGCGTGAGCGACGATTGTCAGCGCTTCATTAGCCGACCGTCCCGCATCGCGCAGGCGTTGGGCGATAACAGGAAGATGCTTGACCGCCATGAACATGACGACGACTGGCGCGGCGCGGGAGATTGCGGGCCAATCAACCGAGGCGGGCACGGTGCCAGTCTCGTCGTGGCCGGTGAGGAAAATAACCGAATGGTTCGTGTCGCGATGAGTGATCGGCAAACCGGCATAGGCCAGCCCGCCAAGACCTGATGAAATGCCGGGCACAATGCGGAAAGGTATATTGGCACGCGCCAGTTCACCCGCTTCTTCTCCGCCCCGGCCGAACATGAAGGGATCGCCGCCTTTGAGCCGGAGGACACGTTTGCCTTCGTGTGCTAGTTCGATCAGGCGGATGGAAATATCGGCCTGCTTCGGCGACGGCTTGCCACCGCGCTTTCCGGCGTGAATACGCTCAGCGTTGGCCGGGGCCAGAGCAAGAATAGCGGGCGACACCAGCGCATCGTGAACGATGACATCAGCCTGGCCAAGCGCGTGAAAGGCGAGAAGCGTGAGCAGGCCTGGCCCGCCGGGTCCGGCCCCAACCAGCCAGACGCAGCCCGGCTCGAATGGAGGGAAATCGGCATCGGCTAGCTGGGCGAAATGCTTTGCCGTCACTATGCAGGTCCTTGCGCTTGAGCGACTGCAGGCGCAAAGGCAGATTGGCGCATGTTCAACAGTGGCGGCACATGAAAATCCTGATCCTTGGCGGCACGGGCAAAGCCCGGCAATTGGCGCATAAAGTGCATGCATGCGGCCACGAGGTCATTACGTCTTTGGCGGGGCGCACACAGGCGCCAATATTGCCAGACGGTCAGGTGCGTATCGGGCCTTTTGGTGGCGTGGCTGGTCTTGTCACTTATCTGCGCGAGGAAGCGATCGAGCGAATTGTTGACGCCACGCATCCCTATGCCGCGCAGATGTCGAATAATGCAGTGGCCGCCTCGCATGAAACCGGCATTCCACTGATCCGCTATATGCGTCCGCAATGGTCGCCCCAACCGGGGCAAGTCTGGGTCAATGTCAGGTCTGCGGAGGAAGCCGCGGATACATTGCCGGAAGCTGCCCATGTGCTTCTGACCACGGGGCACGAAGGGCTCGATTTTTACCGCGAGCGCACCGATTGTCGGTTTCTCGTTCGCATTATCGAAGCCCCGATCCAGGCTTTGCCTGCCAATATGGCGCTGATCCAGACCCGTCCACCTTATGGACTCGAGAGCGAAGTCGCGCTGATGCGGGATCATGGGATCACTCATCTTGTCAGCAAAAATTCTGGCGACAGCCAGACCGAAGCCAAACTTGCAGCGGCGCATATGGCAGGCGTGCAGGTGATCATGATTGCTCGCCCCGCCTATGCCGAGGCACGAGAGCTGGACAGCATCGAGGCCATACTATCGGCACTGGATGATGCCGGGCGGTAGTCTGTCCGGGCACGGGAAATGGCGCATGTCGCGTTCGCGCTGTGTCGCTTTTCAACGATCAGAGGCCCGAAAACAGAGGCCGCTGCCTCCGCAACCGATGGTAATTCAACAAAACTGGCGACGCGCCTCGACGGGTTGGGCACCGGTATGGCGAGCAAAGTTTTCGACACGGTGCGCAGCGGAATGTCGAGCAGAGTAGCGACGTGACACAGCGCAGGGTGCCCGGCCTTGGCCTCCCATGTGACCAGAGCCACAAGATCCCCACGCGTCAGGCTCGCTTCCGCCAAGGCAAGGTCCAGCAGGGCCAGAATTTCGTCCGGCGTCGTCTGCTGGCGCAGGCCGATGCCCGCGACGACTCCAGAGCCCGGTAATGTCGCTTCGGCCGCTGTTGTGCCGATGGAATCAGTCGTCATGTTTCGCCTCGAAAACAACGAGGCAGGTTCGCTCTAAACCGGAGCAGCCCCGGACTTGGCCCCGCATTTGGTCGACCGCACCAGGCTCTGTTTCAGTTCCATCAAGGGAACGCTGCATTGCAAGAATGTTCTAGGCAGGACAAAGCGCGTGGTCAATCAATGGGTTGACGACCAGCACCACAAGATCGGAATGCTTCTGAAAATCGTTTGCAAATACAATGACTTGCCGCATCTCGATTGCTCGTCTATGGCGAGCATTCAACACGGCTTGGAGGCCTGTCATGGCAATCACCAACAAGACTTTGGCTATCGCCGCGACCAGCCTGCTTGTGGGGCTGATCGTTCTTGGCCTCAAAGGATTGGCCTGGTGGCTGACGGGTTCGGTTGCCCTTTATTCCGATATGCTGGAATCGACGGTCAACGTCGTGACCGCTATCGTGGCATTAATTGCTGTACGGCTGGCGCAGCGCCCGGCAGATGCGGCCCTGCCCTATGGCTATCACAAGGCAGAATATTTCTCCGCTGTCGTCGTTGGTGTGATGATCATCGTTGCGGCGATACTCATCCTGCGCGAGGCTTTTTACGGTTTTCTCGAACCAAGCATGCCTGATGCGCCTGTGCATGGTCTGGCCATCAGCGCTGCCGCAACGATCATCAATGTGGTCTGGGCGCAGGTATTGATCCGGCATGGGCGGCAGGCGCGTTCACCGGCCATTGAGGCCGATGGCAAGCACCTGATGACCGACGTCGTCTCTACCATCGGGGTTCTGGTCGGGCTGGTTCTGGTTTACATGACGGGTATTGCGCAGCTCGATTCCGTGCTGGCGGCTCTGGTGGCGCTCAATATTTTGTGGTCAGGCTGGGGCGTGATCCGCGAAAGTGTCGGCGGTCTTATGGACGTCGCCGTACCTATAGAAACCGGCAAACTCATTCGCGACGTCATTGCCAGCAATGCCGATGGCGCTATCGAAGCGCATGATGTGCGGACGCGGCAGGCGGGCAAGCTTACCTTTATCGATTTCCATCTGGTCGTGCCGGGCGCCATGAGTGTAGATGCGGCGCACGCGATCTGTGATCGCATCGAGGCAAAGCTCCGCGAAGCCGTTGAAGACGTGCAGATAACCATCCATGTCGAGCCCGAGGAAAAGGCCAAGCATGCCGGTATCGTTGTCCTCTAGGAAGTCCGGCCCGCGCGCCGCCAGCCAGCACTTGATGCGGCTAATCGGCCTGCTCACCCTATTGGTCTCGGCCAATCCCGCCATGGCGCAATACTGGACCCATTATGCCAATGCACGATTTGGCTATGAGACCGATATTCCGCCAGACTATGTGGGTGAGGGCCAAAGCGCCAATGGCGACGGACAGGTGTTTTTTCTGCCGGGAGGACGGCAGAGCCTGACGGTTTGGGGCGGCAATTTTCATGAGACCTCTTCTGGCCTCGAAGATGAGGTGAAAAGCCAGTTCGATGCTGACGTTCAGAAGGGACTTTCCGTCAGCTATCAATCATCGACACCACACTGGGCGGTGTGGTCTGGTACGATTGATAATCGCGTGATTTACCAGCGCATGATCCTGCTCTGCGACGGCACAAGCTATGCGGCGATGCGGTCCGAATATGAGCGCGATGACCTCAACGCCATGCGAGAGATCGTCGAGGGGCTGGTGCGATCCTTCAAGGGCTTAGACTGCTAGAATTCGATGCCCTTTTGTGCCTTCACGCCTGCACGGAAGTGATGTTTGATCTCGGTCATCTCGGTCACAAGGTCAGCGATTTCAATGAGTTCGTCCTTGGCATTGCGGCCTGTGACGATGACATGTTTGCTCGTCGGCTTGTCTTTGAGGAACGCGACCACCTCCTCAATGGGCAGGTAATCGTATCGCAGGCAGATGTTCAACTCGTCGAGTAGAACCATGTCGTAGCTCGGATCAGCAATGAGCGCTTTTGCCTGTTCCCAGGCCTTGGCGGCGGCGGCGAGATCGCGCTGGCGGTCGGCGACATCCCATGTGAAGCCTTCGCCCATGGCGTTAATGGTCACCTGATCGGGAAAGAGATCAAGCACGTCGCGTTCTCCAGTTTCCCACGCACCTTTAACGAACTGGACCACGCCAACGCGCATGCCATTGCCGATAGCGCGGAAGACCATGCCGAACGCCGCTGTCGATTTACCCTTGCCCTTGCCGGTATGGATGATGAGCAGGCCCTTTTCCTCGGTCTTCGTCGAAAGGATCTTGTCGCGGGCCGCCTTCTTTTTCTTCATCTTTTCAGCGTGATAGGCATCGCGCTCGGCTTCGCTCATCAGATCGGTTTTCTTGATGGGCTTTTCGGTCATGGACTTTCCTCAAGATAGGCGAAAACGGAATTTGAACGGGGCGACCACAAGCCTCTTTGTCGCGCCTCAAGGAATTTGGCGATCAGCTCATCATAGCCGAAACGATTGGATTGCTTGAGGAATTCGCGCACCTCGTCATTCTCGACAAAGGCTTCGAAGGCGAGATCGAAATGATGCGTTTTGACCGCCCCGGTGGTGGCGGCGAAGGCGAACATGAAATCGACGGTTGCGATGATCTCGAAAGCACCGCGATAGCCGTGGCGCATGATGCCGGCCAGCCATTTCGGGTTCACCACGCGAGAGCGCATGACGTAGCTAATCTCTTGATCCAATGTGCGGATTTTTGGATTTTCGGGACGGGAATGGTCGTTGTGATAGGCAGCGGGTTTGTGACCGGAGATGGTCTCCGCGGCGAGCGAAAGGCCACCTTCGAACTGGTAGTAATTGTCAGAGTCCAGTAGGTCGTGTTCGCGGTTATCCTGATTGTGGATCACCGCATCGATCTGACCGAGGCGAGCGCGGAAACGGTCGTGCAAAGGGGTGCCATGGGCCTTGGCACCATAGGCGTATTGACCCCAGGCCAGAGCCTGATTGGCGAGATCAGCCTTGTCGTTCCACTTACCATTGTCGATCAGGTGACCAAGGCCGGCACCGTAAGTGCCTGGCTTTGAACCGAAAATCCGCGCGCCCGCTTCAAGAGATGCCTCCGCTTCGGACTTACCTTCAGACATGAGGCCGAGCGCTTCGGCGCGCATACGGGCGGCTATCGGGTTATCGTCCTCGGGTTCGTCGAGAACGCCGATGGCGCGGATGGCGCGGTCGAGCAGGGCGATCTGGGCCGGAAAGGCAACGCGGAAAAAGCCTGAAATTCTGAGGGTTACGTCGACGCGGGGGCGGCTCAGCTTAGCAAGCGGGATGATCTCGTAACCGGAGACGCGGAGCGAGGCAGAGTCCCAAACCGGCTTCGCGCCGATGAGCGCCATGGCCTGAGCGATGTCGTCACCGCCGGTGCGCATATTGGCGGTGCCCCAGACCGACAGGGCGACGGATTTCAGGTGGTGACCATGGTCCTGCAGGTGGCGAAGAATGAGGTTTTCGGCTGATTTTCGCCCGAGTTCCCAGGCACTTGGGGTGGGCACGGCGCGGGCGTCAACGGAATAGAAGTTGCGCCCGGTGGGCAGGACATCGAGCCGCCCGCGCGACGGCGCCCCGGAGGGACCGGGGGCGATAAACTTGCCGTCCAGGGCGTCGAGGAAGGCGGTCATTTCTGCGAGGCCGGAGGCCGAAAGGCGCGGTTTGATCTGGGTTTTTACCGTGTGAAGAACTGCGGTTGTGGCGGGCCAATCATCGGGGCAGGTGCTGGTGCCATCTACAAGATTGGCGGCAATTTCTTCGATGTTAGCAACGAGGTCGCCGATGCGGCTATTTGTTGGCAGACTGTTGACGTTGAGGTTCGCAATTCCCGCGAAAACGTCAGCCCCGTGCCACGGATCGGCCAAAACAGCGGTCAAAGGGTCAAAACCGAGCTTCAAATCATCCGCAATCGCACGAATGAGCGAGTTATCCCCCGGGTCATCACCGCGTGGCACTCTGGCTAATGCGACGGCGAGATCTCGCTCCAATTCTCCCAACGGCGATGATCCAAAAACGTGCAGGCCATCGCGTATCTGGGCTTCCTTCAAGTCACACAGGAAGTTGTCGATCTTGATCAGGGCCTCGGTTTCATCCCCCGGCAGGCCGATGTCCTGATCAAGCCGACTATCGCGGGTAAAATCGAGGATACGGCGCTTGAGGTCTTTCAGGCGACGCCGATCCATGCCCGAGGCGGCGTAATATTCGTCGAGCAGAGCTTCAAGGTCCTTGAGCGGCCCGTAGGTTTCGGCGCGGGTGAGCGGAGGCACCAGATGGTCAATGATGACCGCGCCGGTGCGGCGCTTGGCCTGTGTGCCCTCGCCCGGATCGTTGACGATGAAGGGATAGAGATGGGGGAGCTGGCCCCAAAGCGCGTCTGGGTAACAATCGGCATCGAGCGCAGCGGATTTGCCCGGTAGCCATTCGAGCGTGCCGTGCTTGCCATTATGCACCATGGCGTGAGCACCGAAGTCGTAGCGCAGCCAGAGATAGGCGGCGACATAGGCGTGCGGCGGGACCAGATTGGGGTCGTGGTAGTTTTCGGTCTCATCGAGATGCCAGCCGCGGGCGGGCTGAAGCATAAGGACCACATTGCCGAAGCGATGCGCCGGGAGATGGAAAGCGTCGTCGCGGACGAAGGGATCGGTGGATGGGTCGCCCCAGCGGGCAGTGATCGCGGCGCGGGCTTCTTCGGGGAGCGTGGCGAAGAGGGTCGCGTAGCGTGAGAGCGGGAGAATGGCGGACGAAACGCCACGCTGGGGGTTGGCGTTGGTGGGGCCGGAGGTGAGGAGGGTGATGAGATCGGCGGAGGCCTTCGGGAAGATTGAGGGCGCAGCACCCCCACCCCCTGCCCCTCCCCTCAAGGGGGAGGGGGGCGGATTGAGTTCCTGGCTAGATTGGCGCTTGCCACCGGCCTGAAGCCCCTCCCCCTTGAGGGGAGGGGTTGGGGTGGGGGGGCGAGCATTCGTTAGAGTCGCAGAAAGTGAATACCCTGCCTTCTCCAGTTCCATCAGCATCCTCACCGTGCTCTCCGGGGCGTCGTAGCCGACGCCGTTGGCGAGGCGACCGTCGCGGATGGGGTAGTTGGCGAGGATGATGGCCACTTTTCTATCGGCGCGGGGCGTGTGGCGGAGGCGGGCCCAGTTTTGGGCGAGGTCTACGGCGCGGCGGATGCCGTCGAGTTCTGGTTCATAGGCGCTGAGCGGGCATTGGGTGCGGGTGTGCCAGACGGCGTCTGCCTTGTGGCCGACGAGAATGCCGCCGATGCGACCATCGACTTCGGGCATGACGAGATACATCGCCATGTCCTTGGAGGAGAGTCCCTGCGGATCGGCCAGCCATTGGGCGCGGGAGCGGCCAGACTGGATAAGCTGGATGACCGGCGCATCGGTGCTTGTGAAGGGATTTGATTTTTCGTCGAGATCAGCAATGCCGAGGGCGAAGGCGGTCAGGTTGAAAATGGCCGAGGGCGGAAAGGCAGCGAGAGCGTTCTGCACGAAACGGATGCAGGGCGCTTCCTTGAGGGATGAAACCAGTAGCGGCACGGGAGCCAAGCCACGCGACTCCAGTTCGGCGATCAGGGCTTCGAGGGTTGCGGTGCCCGCGCCTTCGAGCGCGGCACGGTAGAAGAGGATGGGGATGTGGGGGGCATTTTCGGCAGGAGCCGATCCACCCCCTCCCTCATTCCCTCCCCTCAAGGGGGAGGGAGGCGAAAGAACCGAATGCAGCGCGCGGAGGCCGGCCTCTTCGGTCATACCGGTTTTTGGGTGCCAGAGGCCGAAACGAGGGAAGGGGTTGGGACTTACATCAAGCACCCCCTCCTCAACTTCGCCAAGGCTGCCGCCTAGCTGCGCGCCCCTCCCCTCAAAGGGGAGGGTGGGCGAAACTGCAAGCGCGGCAAAAGACTGAAGTATCGCATCTGCATTATCCGGGCCGCCGGCGATGAAGAGGCGATGGAGCGCGGTCCAATCATCGGGATGGATGGTCGAACGCGACTGAAGGATGGGGTCGGGATTGGCGTCGCCGGGAATAAGGACGAGCGGGATTTTTCGGTTGGTGCAGAGGGCAGTCAGTTCATCGACGCCATACTGGAAATAGGCTGCGCCGCCGATGAGGCGGAGGACGACGAGACGGGCATGGGCCACCGTCTTTTCCAGCCACATATCGACAGAGAGGTTATTGGACAGGCGCAGGATATTGGCGAGGCGGAGATCGTTCTCCCCTGCCCTGTCTGCCGCGCCGGCCAGCATGGCCAGCTCGCTATCGGCAGAGGAGGCGAAGATATAGGCACCGGGGGTCTGATCGAGGTCGATGGCCTCGCCTTCCTGCTGGATGGCGCCGGCCTGAGCGGAGAGCAGATGCATCAGCGATGGCCTCCCGGCAGAGCGGTGGCGCATAGCGCGACGGCCCCGCACAGGGCGGCGAGCCCTGCAAACAGCGGATTGGGCGGAATGAAGCTCAGGAAGAGGGCCATAAACGGCCAGACCAGCACGGCACTGGTCACGGCGCCGATGAGGACGGCAGCGAGGGCACGGCGGCGCAAGGACCAATCTGGCGGCACAAAGCGCCAGAGCAGAGCGGCGGCGAGAGCGGGAAGAAAACCGGCCACATAGCCGAAGGACATGAACAGGCCGACCCCGTAGGGGAGATGGCGCATATTGCCGCCGTCCAACAGCATGGCAGTCACCAGCACGAGTGTCATCACCGCAGCCCCAACCAAAGGACCAAAGGCAATGATGATGAACGCGCGCGGGAGGGGCTGACGCTCGGTTTTCATGACAGAACCTTGCGACGTGGAAGAGCAATCAGTGGCAGGGCGACAGCACCAGCCATGGCGGCAAGTGGCATGAAAGACAGCTCGAGAACAAAGCCACCGGCAAAAATCCAGACCGCTGGTAAAACGCCAAAAGCGCTGCATAGGGCACCAATGAGGATGCATGCAAACAGGCGCACCCAGAATGTGGTCAATCTTGGCGCGACGAGCCAATAGGCAAAGGCCGCCATGCTCGACGGCAGGATGCCGAACATGTAGCCGAAGATAAAGAGCATGGTGACCATGGCCCCGGACTCGGAGGGGCCGCCAGCCGGTGGATCGATGATATAGGGCAGTAAAAACACCGCCAAGGTCCCGACCAGCGGCCCCAGCAGAGCAATTGCAGCGATACGGCCCCCACTGGGCCGTATCGGAGTGTCGGGCGCCATGCTCACGCCGCCGCTTTCTCCAGACTTGCGGAGATGGCAGCGCGGTCCAGCGGCTGTTCGCCGATGACGACGAGAGAGGTCACCTTGGCTTCGCCAGGCTTCCAGGGGCGGTCGAAATAGGCAGTGACGCGGGGGCCAACGGCCTGAATGGCCAGGCGGGCGGCGGCGCCGGGAACGGCAGCAAAACCCTTCAAACGCAGAACGTCGTGCTCCTTGATGGTGTCTTCGATGGTCGCCAGCAGATCGTCCTTGCCCTTGATGGTATCGAGGGTCAGCGAGAAGCTGTCGAAATCGTCGTGCTCGTGAGTTTCCCCGCCATGTTCCAGCTCGTGATGGCTGGGGCGGTTGGCGATGTCGTCTTCGGAGGACATGCCCATGCCAAGCAGGGCCGCAATATCGACATGGCCATTGGCGGCGCGGACAATGCCCACGCCGGGGCGCAGTTCGGCGCGGATGTTCTGTTCCACCTTTTCGAGCATAGCGGCATCGACCAGATCGGTTTTGTTGATGATGATCATGTCGGCGGCGGAAAGCTGATCCTCGAACAGTTCGCCAAGGGGCGTTTCGTGATCGAGCATTTCATCCTGACGGCGCTGGGCGTCGACGGCGGCTTCGTCACTGGCGAAACGGCCTTCGGCCAGCGCGGCGGCGTCTGCGACGGTGACGACACCATCGATGGTGACCTGCGCCTTGATTTCGGGCCAGTTAAAGGCGCGGATCAGCGGCTGGGGCAGCGCGAGACCCGAGGTTTCGATGACGATGTGATCGAACTTTTCATCGCGGGCGAGCAAAGCCTGCATGGTGGGGATGAATTCATCGGCCACGGTGCAGCAGATGCAGCCATTGGACAGCTCGACCATATCCTCTTCGCGGCAGGTTTCGTCGCCGCAACCGGCCAGAATATCCTTATCGACGCCCAGATCACCGAATTCGTTAATGATCAGCGCGATGCGCTTGCCCTTGGGAGCGTTCGCCAGCATGTGGCGCACGAGGGTGGTTTTACCGGCACCGAGAAATCCGGTGATGACCGTTGTGGGGATTTTGGTGGTCACGCTTTGACTCCATTGGGGACGGCGGCAGGACGGCTCGCCAGATAATCGTTGAAACGGCCGAAAACGAGGCCGAGCACGACCCAGAAGATGGCCGCGTTGTAGAGCACGACCGAGACGAACTCTGCGGTGAGGCGCGGCGGCACGTCGGACGGATCGGTGGGTGCGGCAGGCGCGGCGATGAGCTGGGGCAGCAGCACCAGAGCGACAGCGGCGGCCAGAGCCCATGGCGCGCGGATTTTTGCGATCAGAATGAAGGCGGCGCCAGTGGAGGCGGCAGCGCCGAACCACCAGATCTGGCGGGCCAGGGTATCGGCAACCGGCATTCCAGGCATACCGGGAGGCAGGCCGAGTGCGGGGGCGAGCGAGAAGGCGGCAAAGCCGGCGACGCCCCAATAAAGCCCATTGGCAAAGGTGACCGGCAGATTGAACAACACCGAGACCGCGCCGATGATGAGCGCATAGCCGGCGGCCATCAGCAGGTTGGAGACGATTGTAAAAAGCGTGCGCTCAAGGCCATCCTGCGGGGCCCATTCATCTTCGTCATGGTGATGGGCTTCGGTGGCGACGGCGGTTTCGGCGGTGGCTTCTTCGACGCCGTGTTCGTGGACTTCCTCTTCACCGCCTTCATAGGCTTCGGCAGCAAAGATCAGCGGAGTGACGCGCCAGGCCTGAAAGGCGGATGTGGCCAGGCCAGCACAAAAGGCTGCGACCAGCGCAGCGAGAAACAGATTGCGAAACATTTTTTCTCTCTTGCGTTTTCCTTGTCGCGCTTCCGAACCGCAAAACCGGGATCCACTTTTGCTGGAAGCGCTCCACGACCTGCTCAGTGGCAGGGGAAGCCCATGGCATGGCGCGTGTCGTGTGCGCCGTTATGCAGGCGGAAATCACCGGCAAAGCCGGTGCCCACGAGCAGGGTGAGGCCCAAAAGTAAGGCCAGCACACCGGCGATGAGCCGCTGGGACAGGGAAAGAGAAGAAAGGCCGGTAGAGACGGCAGACGTATTCATGTGGCACCCTCCGTGCGCAGAACAAAACGACGCGATGTGAAGGCAGGTCTCCTGGCTCACGGTGAATACAGCGCCCTCGCCTTCCCGATCATTTTGGACATCTCCCTATCCGAAAACCGCATAGCACTTTTCGGGTCGATGCCTTTCGACCAGTGGCAATTGAGAGCGCCCACCGCTTACAGTTGCGGGGGCAGCCACGGATTTGCGCCCTGATGGGTACGTCGCACCGTGTTCCCTTTTGATTCCCTTGCCGCACCGGGCGCGGGAAACCGTCACGGGTTCAGCATTACGCCCTCGGGCAGGGCCGGGTCAATATTGGGGCTGGGGCAGATCGTCGGGCCAGGGATAGCCGATGGAGAGGACCTCGACGCGGGTGTCGACCTCTTCGAGCAGCTTTTCACCGGAGGCAATCTGCACCTCTCCAGCGATCGGCGTCAGATCGACCATGCCGGCAAAATCGTCGCTGGGTGAAAAGCGGATTGAAAGATAGCAGCCGCCGTCAAGTTCATCGGCCAGAGCACCCTCTTCGATATTGGCGTAGCCACCGTAATCCCACCAGAAGCCGCCGACTTTGAAGGGCGCGCCATTGAGAGCTTCGACCTCGGCAACGCTCATTCCGATACGCACGCCACCGGGCGCGGTCTGGCTGGGGGAGAGCCGCACATCGGAAAGATAGGTCAGATTGTCCTCATCGAACCAGAAAAATTCCATGACCTTATTGTCGTCGTCACCAAAGACGGTCGTGGCGATCAGTTCCGAGCCTTCGGGGCCATAGACCATGCCGGTGACGACATTGTCCGCCCCGAACGTTTTCTTCACCAGCGCCTCGGAACTGTCGGGGCCGAACACGCCGGAACAGGCGATGGGCTCGTCCGTCATCTTTTCCTTGGCGACAGCGGGCGCGGCAGCGAGCAGCGCGGCGGTTAGGGCGGCGAGCATTTCTGGAGGTCTCCTAGGGTGGACTATTTTGTCCGAAACCGGGGCGCCCCGCAATTGGCGACTCACTATATGAACGGGGCCTGAAGGAGCAATTTTGCCATGAAGCCCATCAAGTTCGACCGCGATGAAACCAAGGCCATCGTCGGTGAAATTCAGGACTATTTCCGCGATGAACTGGATCAGTCCATCGGCGCCATTCCGGCGGAAATGCTGATGCAGTTTTTCGCCGACAAGATGGGCGCCTATTACTACAATCGCGGGCTGCATGACGCGCAGGCGCTGGTGCGCAAGAAAATCGATGATGTCAGCGACGAAATCTTCTCGCTCGAACAGCCGACCAAGGCGCGTTGAGCCACGCATAATACCACTTTTCCGGCGCAAAGAGAGTGATACAAGGGCCAGCCGGGCTATGCCGGTATTCTTGCGGTGCCACAATGGGTTTCAACGTCCCCACACTCGCCCCGATCGGGCTGCTGATCGCCTCCAATGTCTTCATGACCTTTGCCTGGTACTGGCACCTTAAATTCCACAGCGCGGCGCTGTGGGTGGTGGTGCTGATCAGCTGGGGCATCGCGTTTTTTGAATATTGGTTGGCCATTCCCGCCAATCGCATCGGCTATCAGGTCTATTCGGCGGCAGAGCTGAAGACGATCCAGGAGGTGATTTCACTCACCGCCTTTGCGATCTTTGCGGTGTTCTATCTGGGTGAAAAGCTGACCTGGAACCACGGGGTCGGGTTCGCCTTTATCGGGCTGGGCGCGTTCTTTATTTTCAAGGGGCCGTTGAAGTAGCGCCCGGTTGGCAAACCCGGTTCGTGACACTTAAGTGCAAAGCCCTCGGGTCAAGCCCGAGGGTGACGGGCGGTGGGGAGGAGAGTGCATGTCGCTCACCCCCATGAAGGGAATGGGTCGGGCAATCTTGCCCAGGGTTCCGGGGTGATCGTGCGGGCGGGAACCAGGCATGCGTCCAGGCGTCTGCGGATATCGGCCTCGTCCATCGGATCGGTGCCAATAAAGACGATCTCCTGGCGCCGGTCTCCCCAGATGGGGTCGAGATAGGGCGCCATGGAATCGCGCCATTCCTTGTTGTCCGGCCAGTGCTGCGGCGCTACCGACGCCCACCACACACCCCGGCGCTGTGTGCGCACCAGAGCGCCAGCCTGACTGATTTCACCCACATGATGCGGACGGGTCGCCAGCCAGAAAAAGCCCTTGGCCCGAATGACGCCCGGCCAAGACGAGTTGATGAACCGGTGCAGCAGCAACGGATTGAAGGGCTGGCGAGCGTGATAGACGAAAGAGCGAACGCCGTATTCCTCGGTTTCTGGAACGTGGTCCTTGAAACCGTTAAGCTCTTTGAACCACAGCGGATTACGCTCGGCCATTTCAAGATTAAAGAGGCCGGTATCGAGCACGTCGTCGAGCGCGACCTGACCGAAATCGGTTTCCACGATACGGGCCGACGGATTGAGCGCCTTGAGAATTGTGCGGGCCGCGTTGCGGTCAGCTTCGCTCGCCGTCGAAATCTTATTGAGCACGACGACATCGGAAAACTCGATCTGCTCGACCAGAAGATCGACAAGGCTGCGCTCATCCCCCTCCCCTGCCGTTTCGCCGCGATCACGCAGAAAATCGTGGGAAGCGTAATCCTTGAGCAGATTGGCGCAATCGACCACGGTGACCATGGTATCGAGGCGGGTGATGTCGGAAAGCGAAAAGCCGCGTTCGTCGCGGAAATCGAAAGTGGTGGCAACCGGCAGTGGTTCGGAAATACCGCTCGATTCAATCAGAAGATAGTCGAAGCGATCCTCGGCGGCGAGGCGTGTTACCTCGGCCAGCAGGTCATCGCGCAGAGTGCAGCAGATGCAGCCATTGGACATTTCGACCAGCGTTTCTTCGGTGCGGCTAAGATTGGCACCACCATCGCGGACCAGAGCGGCGTCGATATTGACCTCGCTCATGTCGTTGACGATGACGGCTACCTTGCGGCCCTCGCGATTGTTGAGGACGTGATTGAGCAGCGTCGTTTTTCCGGCACCGAGAAAGCCAGAAAGGACGGTTACGGGGAGTTTGCGGGGCATAGGGGGTCTCAACTGAAGATGGCGCCGAGGGGTGACCTTCTCCGCTTGAGGGAGAAGGTCCGGAAGGGCGCATGAGGGTTTTGAGCGGCGCCATTCACGGACGCGCCGGTTGCGGACAGGCTGGAACCCCTCATCCGTCTCGGCCTGTGGCCGATCCCCTTCTCCCTCAAGGGGAGAAGGGACGACGGCAGTGACTAATGCACGCTGCCGGTGCCGCCGACGGCGACGATGTTGAAGGGCAGGCCTTCTACATCAAGATCGCGGGTGACTTCGAAACTGGTGGCATCGACGAGATGCACCTTGCCTTCGTTCGGGTCAGTTACCGCAATGACGTCGCCAGCAACAGCGACGCGCGGGCGCGGCAGGCTCCATTCGCCATCCATGGAATAGGGCTCTGTGACCTGCACAGACTGGGTGATTTCGCCCTTGACCACGTCAAGCTGCCGAAGCTGACCATCTTCGGTGAAGATATAGGCAAAGCGGGGGCGGATATTGTCGGCAACAAAGTGGACGCGGCGCGTGGGCAGATCGACCAGACGATAGGGCTGGGCGTCCGCCGGATCGACGATAACCACTTTATCGGCCCCATAATTGCCTAGGAAATATTGCATGCCGGTTCCGCCGATAAAGGTGGTCGACTTGCCGGCTGGCAGGCCATCATAGCCCAGCTTTTGCACCTGCGGCTCGCCAGAGCCGGAGGCGATCAACACGCCATCGCCGCAGCCAACGATGAGCAGATTTCCTGAGGCAGCTTCGCCGTGCAGGTCCGGGCAGGCATGGGTGTCGCCGACCACATTGCCATCCGCGTCGACCACATTGAGTCCGATGCGGGGCTTTTTCTCATCATCGGCGTTGGCGAAGGAGACGAGCGTATAGTCGCCCCACGGCACGGCGACGCCGTGATGGGCAGTGCCGCTGTCGATTTCGGTCGCTTCAACCCTGCCATCATCGATCCAGGCATGGGTATCGATAAGGCTCACCTTGCCTGAACCATCGAAAAACAGCGCGGCCCTGGCGCCATGTTCGACGAAATGGGCGGGCTTTTCGCCGGTGATGACGGCCTCAATCAGCTCTGGATCGGTGATCTCGATATCGCCGTGGTCGCCATGATCCTCAAAGGCGATGCCGGTGCGGATGGCGGAAACCTGATTGGCCGAGCCCTGAACGGCGATGACCGCTTCACCGGAATGGGCGGTGGAGAGGCTGGCAGGACCGGCCAAAGGGAAAGTGGCAATGGCATTGCCAGTTTCGATATCCAGTGCTGTGACTTTGGGAGCGCTGTGGTCGGAGACGAAGAGGCGCCAGGCGGTGGTTTCGTCGGCGATAGCAGGCGCGACAAGGGCGGAGGACAGGAGAAGGGTAGTAAGGAGTTTTGGCATATTTGCGCTTTCGGTATGTTAGAACATTACGATTTGGAATGTGGATGGGGCGTGTTTGGGGGATCGATGGGGGGAGCCTCAGAAAGCTCCCCCTGGCATTACCTTTGATGTGAGGACTCACTTTGGGCGTTTTGATTACCGGTCTCTGGGAGTACTTTCGTCTCCCTTCTTCTTTGATGGGAGGGAATGAGGGTGGGGGTTGAACTTTCCGAGAATCTGTTCGGTAGTCGCAATTTGCTCAGCCTGCAGAACCCCCACCCCGGCCCTCCCCTCAAGGGGGAGGGAGAGCAGTAGCCGAGGGCTCGGTGTCTGCCGATAAGCCCGAGGTGAGCATTGTTCCGCAAGGGCAGGATGCCATCTGTCGACGGCAGAATGACCGTTATGGGAAGGGTGGACCCCGGCCTTCGCCGGGGTGACAATCGCGTTTGTGACGCCGTTGCGCTCTTAGCCCAGACAATCCACCAGGCCATTGGCGAGGCCGCGGAGGAGGTCGGGATAAAGATCGACACCTTCGGTAAGGGACGCGCCTTCGGGGTCGAGGACGCCCGCGTTTGCGTCAGTGCCTTCGACGATGGTGCGGACGATGGCAGGTTCGAAATTGGGTTCGGCGAAGACACAGGTGGCGCCCAATTCCTTGACCTTGGCGCGCAACTCATCGATGCGGGCAGCGCCGGGCATGACCTCGGGGGACACGGTAACAGTGCCCGCGACCTCAAGACCGAAACGGGCTTCGAAATACTGATAGGCATCGTGGAAGACGATGAAGGGCTTGCCCTCGACGGGGGTGAGCGTTTCGCGCAGTTCTTCGGTCAATTCATCGAGGCGCACCAACTCAGCCTCGGCGTTGACCTGATAGGTTGTCGCATTTTCCGGATCGGCCTCTGACAGGACGGTAGCGATCTGGCTGACCATCAGCTTGGCATTTTCTGGATCAAGCCAGAAATGCATGTCGCCTTCGCCATGGTCGTGGGCATGATCATCGTGATCGCCATGATCATGATCGTGATCGTGGTCATGGTCTTCGTCCCCGTGAGAATGAGCCTCGAAGGTGCCGCCTTCGCGCAGCGGCAGCAAGGTAATGCCGGGCGCTTCGGCCAACTCGACCACTTCAGCCTGAGGGGAGAGCGTATTGAGGGCGTCGCCGAGGAAAAGCTCCATTCCGTGGCCAGTCCAGAAGACGACATCGGCGCTTTCGAGCGCGGCGGCATCGGACGGGCGCAGGGAATAGGTGTGCGGCGAGGCCGCGCCCTTGACGATCAGAGACGGGGTGCCGAGATCGCCCATGACGGCGGACACCAGGGAATGAATGGGCTTGGTGGAGGCGACGACCTCTGGAGCGGCCATTGCGGTTCCGGTGAGCAGGACTGGCGCGAGAGCGGCAAGTGGGAGGAGGAATTTTTGCATCGTCTGGCCTCTTGGCAAAGGGAGGATCGAAAGCGATATGTTATGTTATTACGCTTGCGGCGGTGTTATGCTATAACGTATTAGAAGCCGTCAAGACGGGTTGTGGAAAATCTGGCGGCGTTTTTTTGCTGCCCACAACTCAGAAATGCGCGTGTAGCGCGCCCAATCCCATCCTCCCCCGTCAAGGGGGCGTGCGGTGGATGGTGTCGCATAGAGTTTTGCCGAGGCTGAATGCACGATCATAAGCACAGAGAAAATCTGATAACCCTCACCAATGCCGGCGTGCGCCGGGGTGGGCGTGTGCTGGTGGAGGGGGTGGACCTGACCATTGCGCGCGGCGAAATCGTGACGCTGATCGGGCCGAACGGATCGGGCAAATCGACCACGGCCAAGATGGCGACGGGTGTGCTGAAGCCGGATATGGGCAGCGTGGTGCGCAAGCCCGGCCTCAAGATCGGTTATGTGCCGCAAAAGCTTTCTATCGACTGGACGCTGCCGCTTAATGTCGAGCGCTTGATGACGCTGACCGGTGATTATGGCTCGCGCGAGATTGATGCGGCACTGGAGGCGGTGGGTGCATCGCGTTTGCGCAAGGCGGCTGTACAAGAGCTTTCGGGCGGGGAATTTCAGCGGGTGCTGTTTGCCCGGGCCATGATCCGCAAACCGGACCTATTGGTGCTGGATGAGCCGGTGCAGGGCGTCGATTTTTCCGGCGAAGTGGCGCTCTATGAACTGATCCGGCAGATTCGCAACGACACGCAGGCCGGTGTGCTGATGATTTCACACGATCTGCATGTGGTGATGGCGGAAACCGACACGGTCATTTGCCTCAATGGACATGTGTGTTGCCGGGGCACGCCCAATGCGGTGAAGAAAAGTCCCGAATATCTGGCTCTATTTGGCGAGAGAGCGGCACAGACGCTGGCGATTTACGAGCATCATCATGATCACGAGCATCATGAAGACGGATGCGTGGTGGGGGAGCATGGCGAACACAGCCATAGACATGAGCATGTGGGGCATCATCATGGGCATTGAGATTTTGGCGGCTCTGATACCCCCACCTAACCTCCCCCTGAAGGAGGGGGAGGAACAGACCGCATTCGTTGCAACGCTTGTGAACCGCTGGCTGGCTCCTCCCCCTTTCAGGGGGAGGTTGGGTGGGGGTTTTGTCGGCAAGGAGACCGCCCATGTTCGGTGATTTCTTCTCCCGCGCTCTTATCGCTGGTGTCGGGCTGGCTGCGGTGACCGGGCCGCTGGGCTGTTTCGTGGTGTGGCGGCGCATGGCGTATTTTGGGGATACGATGGCGCATTCGGCGCTATTGGGCGTTGCGCTGTCGATCTTGCTCTCGGTCAATATGACGCTGGGTGTGTTCGCCGTGGCGGCGATGGTGGCGGGGGCGCTGCTGCTGTTGCAGCGGCAGAATACGCTGTCCACCGATGCGCTTCTGGGCATTTTGAGCCATTCGAGCCTTGCGGTGGGGCTGGTCATTGTCGGGTTCCTGACGCAGGTGCGGATCGACCTGATGGGGTTCCTCTTCGGGGACATCCTGGCTGTTTCGATGGAAGACATCGCCGTAATCTATGGCGGGGGCGTCGCCATTCTGGCCATAATCTGGCTCAACTGGCGACCGCTGCTGGCGGCGACAGTGAGCCCGGAGCTGGCGGAGGCCGAGGGGCTGAAGCCCGAGGTGAGCCGGATTATTCTGATGCTGTTGATGGCCTCGGTCATCGCCATTGCCATGAAGCTGGTGGGCGTGTTGCTGATCACTTCGCTGCTGATCATCCCCGCGGCGACGGCGCGTCAGCTGAGCGCGACACCGGAAATGATGGCGGGCGTGGCGGCAGTGCTCGGCGCGGTGTCGGTCGTGGGCGGCTTGTTTGGGTCGCGGACGTGGGATACCGCTTCGGGACCGTCCATCGTGGTGATGGCGCTGACGATCTTTTTATTATCGCTGGCAGTGCCAACGTCGCGGCTGTTTGGCAGGAGAGAGCAGAATGGCGCATGAGCATGCAAAACCGCTGGACCTGACGCGCAATCAGGAACTGGTGCTGGGTGCGCTCAACCACGCCCCTGCCCCGCTTTCGGCCTATGATATTTTGGACAAATTGCGCGGCGACGGCCTGCGCGCGCCTTTGCAGGTCTATCGCGCGCTGGACAAACTGGTGGAGCGCGGGCTGGCGCATCGGCTGGAATCGCTCAATGCCTTCGTCGCTTGTGCGGACGAGCATTGCCATCGCAAGGGACTGATCGCCTTTGCCATTTGCGAAGGCTGCGGGAAAGTCGACGAATTCGCCGATGCGGTGATCGAGGACCGGCTGAGTGGCTGGGCCGCTTCGACCGGCTTCAAGGTTGAGCGCACAACGATGGAAATCCGCGGGCGATGCGCGAATTGCCTCGTTGCGGCCTAGCCGAAGCTCAAGAAGCGGACAGCGGCAGCGCCGTATTCGCGGGTATCTTCGAGCGTGAAGCCATCGGGAATGGTGACTTCGGCCTCGGAGGATTCTTCCCAGACCACTGTGGCTTCGGGGGCAATCCAGCCATTTGCGGCCAGCTCAGCCAATGCCTTTTCGCCCAGGGTCTGATTGTAGGGTGGATCGAGAAAGATCAGATCAAACTGGCCGAAGGTGCCGGGCGTGCCGAGAGCGGTGGCATCGCGGCGCAGCAGCTTGGTAATGCCGGCTGCCCCGAAGGCTTCGATATGATCGCGGATAAGGCCGCGCGCTTCCGCGCCCGTGTCCACGAAGGTGACGTGCGCGGCGCCGCGCGACAGGGCTTCAAGGCCGAGTGCGCCGGTGCCCGCGAACAGATCGAGCACCCGCTTGCCATCGAACACCGGCCCGAGGCGGGACCCCAGGATGTTGAAAATGGATTCACGGGCGCGATCCGAGGTGGGGCGAATGCTGTCATCGCTTGGCGATGACAGCTGCTTGCCGCGAAATTTACCGGCGACGATGCGCATGGACTAGCCGCGCGGCTTACGCGGACCGCTTAGGCGGCCGGCTGAAGGGCGAGGACCGCCGGACGACGGACGGCCGCCGGTCGGACGACCACCTGTGGGGCGCGGCCCACCCGGCTTGCCAGCGAAGGGCTTGCCACCTGCGGGGCGACCACCCTGTGGCCGATCACCAAACGACTTACCAGCGGGACGACCCTGGGGCCGCTCGCCAAAGGGTTTACCGCCCGGACGACCCTGCGGGCGGTCACCGAAGGATTTCCCGGCAGGGCGGCCGCCTTGCGGGCGATCACCAAAGGGCTTGTCGGGACGCGGGCCGCGACTAGGCTTGTCGCCGAATGACCGCTGCGGACGATCACCAAAGTCGCGCTTGGGGCGATCCTCGAAACTGCGTTCTGGGCGTGGGCCACGGGCGGGACGATCACTGAAATTGCCGCGCGCCGACTTATCGCCGTAGGGCCGGGCCGGCTTGTCAGCGAAATCGCGTTTGGGCCGGTCGGAGAAACCACCGCGTGCGGGTTTATCGCCATAAGCGCGCTGCGGCTTATCACCAAAGCCGCCCCGAGCAGGACGATCACCGAAATCGCGCTTGGGCTTATCCCCGAAGGACTTGCCGCCTTCCGGGCGGTCGCCGCGCGGCGCGGGCTTGCCGAAGGAGCGGGCGGGCTGATCGTCGCGGTCGGGGCGCTTACGATCCGCGCCCTTAGGCGTGTAGGCTTCGGGCGCGCGGCCATCTTCGTGCTCGAAGTGAACACGGCGCGGGCGACCGGTAGGACGTTCTTCCATACGGCTGCTGAAGCCGGAATTGCCGGAACGCGCGGCTTCACGCGACGGGTTGGGGCGGGCATGATCGCGGTCACGCGGCGAGCGCACGCGGAAGTTCTCTTCGCGCTGCGGCTCGAAATCGGGCATTTCGCTCTCGAAGTCGACGCCAGCGGATTCGGCCAGTTTCTTGCCGAGCTGGTCGCGCAGCATGCGGGCCTTGACCATTTCGACGCCGCCTTCGGCCAGATCGCCAAGCTGGAACGGACCGTAGGAGACGCGGATCAACCGGTTCACTTCAAGCCCGAGCGAGCCAAGAACGTTCTTGACCTCGCGGTTCTTGCCTTCGCGCAGACCGAGGACAATCCAGACATTGGAGCCCTGTTCGCGCTCCAGTGTGGCGGTGATGGGACCGTATTGGATGCCATCGACGGTAATGCCCTGCTTGAGCGCATCGAGCTGTGTCTGGGTGACCGAGCCATAGGCGCGAACACGGTAACGGCGCAGCCAGCCGGTTGAGGGCAATTCGAGAACGCGCTTCAACCCACCATCATTGGTGAGCAGCAGCAGGCCTTCGGTGTTGATGTCGAGACGACCCACGGTGAGCACACGCGGCAGGCCCATGCGGTCCAGCGCTTCGAAAATAGTGGGGCGGCCTTCGGGGTCCTTCTCGGTGACAACCAGACCCGCAGGCTTATGATAGAGCCAGATGCGCGTGCCCTGACGCGCGGCGAGCGGCAGGCCATCGACCTCAATTTTATCGCGGCTGGTGACGTTGAAGGCGGGAGTAAGCACCTTCTTGCCATTGACCGTAATACGGCCATCAGAAATCCAGCCTTCGGCATCCCGGCGCGAGCAAAGACCAGCGCGGGCTATGACCTTGGCAAGACGGTCGGCGACTTCAGGCTGTTTTGGTGTGTCGCTCATAGGCGCAACTTTCTAACATGCGGGACCCGGAATGGGCGGCGCGGTAAATATGAAAAGCGGCCGAGTGACCCGGCCGCTCATTGTTCGGAATGAGGCGCGTCGACAGCGCTTAGTTCAGCTTCGTCTCCGCATCCGTCAGACCAGCGCCGGGCACTGACGAATTTCCGCCCGATGACACACCGGAGCGTTGCAACGCCCGGCGCACATCGGCCGGGCAGCGGTCGTCGCGCAGCGAAACCAAGTCGCCATTGGCAGCGCGGCAGACGAGTTGCGCATCACCAACGCGGGTGAAATATTCGGCGGGGGGCAGATAGAGCGGACGCTTGTTTATACCCGTCACCTGCATATTGGCGGCGCGCATACGCGCGGTCATCTGGTTGATTTCGGCTTCGGTCAGCGGGCGACCGGAGAGCGAGCGCAAATCGACCACACGCGCATTGCGCAGATTTTCGATGTCGGCAGCGGTCAGGTTAGCGGTGTCTATCTGCACCTTGCTGCTATCCTGCGGCAGCTGGCTGGAAGCCGACTGGGTAGACGGGGCTGGCAAGGCCGATTGATTGCGGGGCAGGACCAGCGGCGCGCGGGCCGACGTCAAATCTTCCTTGGGCGCATCGCCCGGGATGAGGCCGACACCACGAGCAGTGGTGTTTAGCACCTCGCGTTCGAAGGTGCCGAAATCGGACAGCGCATTGCCACCTTCGACCGTGGTGCAGGCAGCAAGGGCAAGCGTTGCCACGAGACCCAGAGCCGCGAGGCCAGCGCGATAAGCCGTCGAAAGCGCAGAAATCTGCCCGGTCAATCCATTACGCATGCAACATCCCTTCGATATTGGCGGCTTCTATAGCGCATTCCCCGAGCTAAGACCAGATTCTGGCAGCAAGGTGATCTTTTTGGTTTAAACGGCCCGGTTTGCGCTTTTGCGGCCCAGCCCCACCAGATCGGCAAGAAGCAGGATGACGCCAAAGGTAATCGCCACATCGGCGAGATTGAAAATGTAGAACGACCAGCTCCCCCAATAGAAATGGAAAAAGTCGGCCACTGCACCATAGAGCAGGCGATCCAGCGCATTGGACAGGGCACCACCGATGCAGAGCGCCAACCCCAGCCGGATCAGCATAACGTCGGCACGCCACCACCAGATGGCCAGCGCAAGGATAGCGACGGTCATGACGATGCCCAGAACCCAGGCGGGTTGCCCGTCGAGCAGGCCATAGGAAATGCCGGTGTTCCAAACGAGAACATAGTCAAAAAACGAGGTCAGCGGCAGGATTTCACCGCCGCGCCAGCCGGTCAAAGTTTCAGGCACATAGCCGAATGGCACCGGGACACAGATGGCCTGCCCGATGGCATAGCATTCGGCGGCGATGTGAAAACCCTTCTGCGCCCGGTCGATGCCGAAAGCGAGAATCGCCGCCATGAGCGAGATCAGAATGGTGGGATTGCGGAGGGAATGGGGATTCATGGTGTGCTCCGGGTTCTCCGAAAGCCCCTCCCCTTTGAGGGGGAGGGGTTGGGGTGGGGTGCCTCGGTTCATTACAAAACGACCCCACGCCAGCCTTGCGATGGCCTCTGGCCTAGCGACGCCACCCTCCCCTCAAGGGGGAGGGTAGGAAAGAGCCGATAGTCTGGGCCATTCGAGCATAGCTCTCATGGCCTGCTTACCTAAATTTGCTCCACTGGAGCAAATTTGCCTTCGACACGGTGCGCAGCCCTCAAGGGGGAGGGAGGCGCAGGAACCGATGGCCTCCTTACAGATTACAGTCCAGCCGCAGCGCGTTCGCGCAGGGCTTGTGCGTCGCGGGGGGAAACGTCCGGATATTCGGCATCGGAGCCGACTTCTGGCAGGACTTTCCACGAGCGGGCGCAGCGCTGGCCTTCTGCAAGAGCAGACACGACCGAAATGCCGGGCACATCGTCCAGGCGGAAGGCATCGGACGGGCCTTCATTCTGCTTGACGTCAATGGCCGAGGTGATGGCGATCTCGGCCAGATCCTGACCTTCTAGCGCCACGATGTAGCGCGCGTCGGAAACGAAGACCTTGGGTGCGGCTTCGAGCGAAGATCCGATGCGCTTTTCGCGGCGCTCGACTTCGAGCGCGCCGGTGACGACGCGGCGAACAGCGCGGATCAACTGCCACTTATTGGCTAGATCGTTATCGATCCAGTCGGCCGGGATTTCGGGAAAGAGGCGCAGATGGACGGATTCATCTTCGCCCGGATGCCGTTCGAGCCAGCACTCTTCCATGGTGAAAACAAGGATCGGGGCCAGCCACGCCGTCAGCGCATTGAACAGGTGATCAAGCACGGTCAGCGCCGAGCGGCGCGTCACCGAGGAGATCGGGTCGCAATAAAGCGCATCCTTGCGGATGTCGAAATAGAAGGCCGAAAGCTCGATATTCATGAAGTTTGAGAGGAGCGTGACGACCTTGCGGTAGTCATATTCCTTGTAAGCAGCGCGCACGCCAGTATCGAGCTGGGCGAGGCGATGCAGCATCAGCCGTTCGAGTTCGGGCATGTCCTTGGCGTCGACGACATCATCGCGCTTGAAGTGGGCAAGATTGCCGAGCAGCCAGCGCATGGTGTTGCGCAGCTTGCGGTAGGAATCCACCGTGGTCTGGATGATTTCCTTGCCGAGGCGCAGGTCTTCCGAATAGTCGGAGGACGCAACCCAGAGGCGGAGAATATCGGCACCGAACTGCTTGATGATTTCCTGCGGGGCGACGGTATTGCCCAGCGATTTGCTCATCTTGCGGCCTTCGCCATCCATGGTGAAACCATGGGTGAGGACGCTGTCATAGGGCGCGTGGCCATTGGTGGCGCAGCTTTCGAGCAGAGACGAGTGGAACCAGCCGCGGTGCTGATCCGAGCCTTCGAGATACATCGAGGCCGGAAATTTGAGATGCGGCCATTTCTGCTTGTTGCGCAGCACGAAGGAGTGGGTCGAGCCCGAGTCGAACCAGACGTCGAGGACGTCCTTGATCATCTCGTAATCTTCGGCCTTGTAGTCCGAGCCAAGATAGCGCTGGGCGGCCCCGTCCTTGTACCAGGCGTCGGCGCCCTCTTCCTCGAAGGACTGGGCGATGCGGTGATTGACCGCTTCGTCGCGGAGGATTTCGCCGCTTTGCTTATGCACGAAGACGGTGATCGGCACGCCCCAGGCACGCTGGCGCGACAGGACCCAATCGGGGCGGTCGGCGATCATGGCGCGCAGGCGGTTCTGACCTGTTGCGGGGTAGAACTTGGTGGCGTCGATGGCGTTGAGGGCGCGATGACGCAGCGTGTCACCCGCAGCACCGTCAATGTCCTTGTCCATATAGACAAACCATTGCGGCGTGTTGCGGAAGATCACCGGCTTCTTGGAGCGCCAGGAATGGGGATATTGGTGCTTCACGCGGCCACGGGCGATGATGTTGCCATGTTCGGCGAGCGCAGCAATGACACGATTATTGGCGTCGCCCTTCTTGCCGTTGTCGTCGATGACGCGCGCGCCTTCGAGGCCGGGGGCGTCCTTGGTGTAGAAGCCATCATCGCCCACGACATAGGGGATGGACGGATCGATGCCGCGATCCTGCAAGAGGCGCGTGGATTCCATCCAGATGCCAAAGTCGTCGAGGCCGTGGCCGGGTGCGGTGTGGACGAAGCCCGTACCGGCATCATCGGTGACGTGTTCGCCGTCGAGGAGGGGGACATCGAACGTGTAGCCGCCGCCGAAGCCGCGCAGCGGGTGGGCGGCGGTGATGGACTTCAATTCATCTGCCGAGACAGTGGCGCTCTTTTCAAAGCCGGTGACCTTGGCCTTGGCGAAAACCTCACCAGCCAGCTTATCGGCAATGATCAGCTTGTCGCCGACCTTGGCCCAGTTTTCCGCCGGGGCTTCGGTGACTTCGTACAGGCCGTACTCGATGCGGCCCGAGAACGAGATGGCGCGGTTAGCGGGAATGGTCCATGGCGTGGTCGTCCAGATGACCACGGAGGCGCCGTTTAGCCTAAAATCAAGTTCGCCACGACCGAGATAATCGTCGGACTGCGGGTTCACGATAGGCGACTTTGTTACCACCGGGAACTTCACCCAGATCGTGTCGCTCTCGTAGTCGGCATATTCGATTTCGGCTTCGGCGAGCGCGGTGCGTTCGACGACGGACCACATGACGGGCTTGGAACCGCGATAGAGCTGGCCGGTCATCGAGACCTTCATCAGCTCGCGGGCGATCTGGGCTTCGGCGTCGAAGCTCATGGTGAGATAGGGATTGTCCCATTCACCAAGGACGCCCAGGCGCTTGAATTCTTCGCGCTGGATATCGACCCACTGTTCGGCAAAGGCGCGGCATTCCTGGCGGAATTCGACCACCGGCACGTCATTCTTGTCCTTGCCCTTGGCGCGGTACTGCTCTTCGATCTTCCATTCGATTGGCAGGCCGTGACAATCCCAGCCGGGAATATAGGCGGCGTTATGGCCGAGCATCTGCATCGACCGGCTGACCATATCCTTCAACGTCTTGTTGAGCGCGTGGCCGATATGGATGTTGCCATTGGCGTATGGGGGGCCGTCATGCAGAGTAAAGAGCGGGCGATCCTTGGCCTGTTCGCGCTGACGCTCGTAAATATCCATGTCTTCCCAGCGCTGGAGCCAGATGGGCTCGCGCGTCGGCAGGCCAGCGCGCATCGGGAATTCGGTTTCCGGCAGGAAAAGCGTGGCCGAATAGTCTTTTTCGGTCGCGCCGGGAGCGGTGTCGTTCATGGATCGGCAATCAGGTTTGGAAGAAGTGCGGGCCTTTTAGCAAGGCGAGGCGCTGGGGGCAAAGGGTGATTTCAACCGTCGGCCTACTTCACCCCCGCGCCGCGCGTCACACTCGGGGCGACCCCAGTGCGCCGGCGGGACGGCGTGGGGACTACGAGAACTATCCGAAAAAGCCCAATTGGCGATCCAGACTGCAAATCGGGGTGGCTTCGGCGATGAGGTTGCGGGCTTTTCTGGAATCGCGATCCATGGCGGCGATCAATTCGTCGAGGCCGGAAAAGACCTCCTGCCCGCGAATGTGGCCAACAAGGGCGACCTGAATGGTCTGGCCGTAAATGTCTTCGTCGAAGTCGAAGAGATGGGTTTCAAAGGGCGGTCGCTGATTGTCGAACATTGGCTTGCCATAGGCCGCCACACCATCGAGCAGGCGATTGCCGAGGCGGGCGCGGACGGCATAGACGCCTTGCGCGAGCTGAAAACCGTTTGGCGTCATGGTATTGGCCGTGGGGAAGCCAAGCTCGCGGCCGCGCTGGTCGCCCTTGACCACACAGCCATCGAAAAACCAGTGATAGCCTAGGAGCCTGTTGGCTGCGGCGACTGCCCCTTCCGACAAGGCAGCGCGAATGCGTGACGAGGAAATGGGCTCATCGCCCTCATCCATCAGGTCGAGCGTTTCAACATCGAAACCAAGACGCTCGCCCTCCCCCCTGAGGAAGAGCGGCGTGCCCCGGCGCTGGCGGCCAAAATGGAAATCGGAGCCGGTGATGACGCCGCGCACGGCGAGCTGATCGACGAGGATTGTCTGAACAAAATCCTCGGCCTCCGTCTGCGAAAAGGCATGATCGAAGGGCAGGATGATAATGCCATCGAGCCCCAAAGCCTCGGCCAGCCGCGCCTTGGCATCGCCATGCGTCAGACGGAACATGAATGGCGCGGGCGCAAAAACGTCACGCGGGTGCGGCTCGAAGGTTAGCATCAGCGCTGGAACGCCAGCCGCGTGAGCCTTTTCGCGCAAAGCAGCGATAATGGTCTGGTGACCACGATGAAGGCCATCAAAATTGCCGATGGCCACATAGGCACCGCGCAGATTGGCGGGGAGATCAGCGAGGCTGGACAGGCGCGTAAAGGTCAATTTTCTACCAGCTCAGACGCGGGAGATAGCCTGCGGTTCGGGCGCGGCTTGGGGCAATGAGATCGGCAATGGCCTGCGGGTCGGGCTTGCCGAAGGCGTCGAGTTCGGCAGCATGGATGGAGCCGGTGATGAACAGGAGATCAATGCCAAATTGCGCGGCGCCGGTGGCGTCGGTGCGGACGCTATCGCCAATAGCGAGGACGCGGGCTTTGTCGAGCGACTGACCAGCCGCCTCTTCAGCGAGGCGATAGGCTTCCTCGTAAATCGGTTGATACGGCTTGCCCGCCATATGCACCATGCCGCCCATGGCCGCGTAGAGATCGCCCAACGCGCCGCCGCAATAGATAATCTGGTCGCCATGCTCGACCACGCGGTCGGGATTGGCGCAAATCATCGGCAGTTTGCGGGAGAGCCAGTGCTTGGCACGCTCGCGGTACATTTCAGGCGTATCGTCATCGGTATCGAGATCGGTGACGACCACGACTTCGGCCTCTTCGGGGCCGGCACGGCGAACTTCAAGCCCTTCATAGAGCGCGTCATCGGCGGTGGCAGGACCAACGTGATGAATGGCTTTTCCGCGATATTTTGCAATCATGACGCGGGTGGCGTCGCCTGACGACACGATGGCATCGTAGGCATCGCGCGGCACGCCCAAGCTATCGAGCATTTCGACAATGGGGCCGGACGGACGAGGCGCATTGGTGATGAGCACCACTCTGCCCCCAGCCTGCCGGAATTTCTGCAGAGCCTCGACCGCCTCTGGAAAAGCCGAAACGCCGTTATGAATCACACCCCAGACATCGCTCAGCACCGCATTATAGCGGCCAGAAAGGTCGGATAGACCGGAGATAACGGGCAGAGGGGCGGTCATGATATGCTTTCGGCATTGGGGCGGCAGACGAATGCTATGTGGCACTTTGCGGCGCAGGATCAAGCAAAAATCGTGTGCGACACTTCCATGACGGGCGCGGAGAAACTTCGTTAACCCCTGAATTCTTATTGTGCTGCAATGCCATGGCCGCGCGAGGAGGAAGCGTGGGCAGGCCTGTTCAAAGGCTTGATGCCGTAATGTGGGGCTCCTCTACCGTGACCAAGCAGATCAAACTCGCTCTCAAACTTCCGGCTATGGTGATCGCGATTGCGGCGATAACCGGCGCCAGTCTTGGTGTGGCCGCCTATTTCAGCTCCGACGCTATCGTGAGCGAGCAGGCCGAGGAACGCCTCGCAGCCGGGTCTGAAAACGCCAATGCGGCGCTTGAGGCCTATCTGGGCGAAGTTGCCGAAGACCTGACGCTGTTTGCGGGACGCAAGGACGTATCCGGCGCGCTCATGTCCTTTGCCGGTGCTTACCGCTCCCTGACTTCCCAGGGCGATCCGGCTGAATTGCTGCAAAAGGCCTATGTCACCGACAATCCGCATCCGGCTGGCGAAAGGCGGCTGCTGGACAGCTCAAACACGCTTCTCGCCTACGACCTCAATCACCGCCCGCAACATACCGAATTTCGCGCCTTGCTCGAAACGCGCGGCTATTATGATGTCTTCCTGTTCGACACCGATTTGAACAATGTCTATTCGGTGCAGAAAGAGGCTGATTTCGGAACCAGCTTCGCCGAAGGCACTGGTCCTTATGCGGACAGCAATCTCGGCAAGGCGGTTCGTGCCGCCCTTGCGGGCGAACAGGGCGACGTTTTCCTCACCGATTTTGCTCATTATGGCCCGAGCAATGGTGCCGCTAGCTTTATTGCCGCGCCGGTTATCAATCAGGGCATGCTTTCGGGCGTTCTTGCCTATCAGATGCCGATTGGCCGGATCAGCGAACTTCTGGCGCGCACCAAGGGGCTTGGTGAGAGCGGCGAAGTCTATCTCGTGGGCCAGGATGGCCTCGTCCGCAACGATTCGCCCCGGACCGAGGCTGACGATGCGCTCAATGTGGCGCTGACTGGCGAGGTGGTTTCTCAGGCGCTGGCCGGAGAGACGGCGCTTGGCCGTATCACGTTCAACAATATGAGCTATATCGCTGCCACGACCCCGATCTCATTCGGCGGTTCGGACTGGGCCGTTGTGGCGCTCGAAAGCGCCGATGAAATTCTCGCGCCATCAAGCACTCTCCGCAACACTATGCTGATGATCGGCGCTGTGCTGCTGGGTCTGTCGACGATTGCCAGCATCCTGATCGCGCGCACGATTACCCGTCCCGTGGGACGGCTGACCGCCGCCATGGGTGAAATTGCCGCCAATCAGCTCGATACGGCAGTGCCCGGCCTTGGCCGCACGGATGAACTGGGCGAAATGGCTGAGGCCGTGGAAGTTTTCCGCCAAAACGGGATGCGCATTGCCGAGCTGCGCGAAGCCGAAGACAGCATGAATGCCGAACGCGCCGCGCAGGTGCGCATGGTGGAAGCCTTGCAGCGTGACATTGATCGCGTGGTGGGCGCAGCCATTGAGGGCGATTTCTCGCATCGTGCAGAAACCGCCCTGCCCGATCCTGAACTTGAGCGTCTCGCCACCAATATCAACGAGCTGGTTGAAACGGTTGAACGTGGTATCGGGGAAACGGGCACGGTGCTTGCCGCATTGGCCAAGGCCGATCTCAGCCTGCGCGTCACCGGCGATTACAAGGGCGCGTTTGGGCGGTTGAAGGCTGATACCAATGGCGTCGCCGAGCAATTGGGCGAGATCGTCATGCAATTGCGCCAGACATCGGGCGCATTGAAGACAGCGACGGGGGAAATCCTTGAAGGCACCAACGATCTTTCCGAGCGCACCACGCGGCAAGCGGCGACCATCGAGGAAACCTCAGCCACGATGGAGCAATTGCGCAATATCGTCGCCGAAAATGCCAACCATGCCGCCGACGCGAGCGCCAAGGCGCGCGGTGTGTCCACGGAGGCGGAAGCCAGTGGCACTGTGATGAAACAGGCTAACGACGCCATGGAACGGATTACCGCGTCTTCGGCCAAGATTTCCAACATTATCGGGCTGATCGACGACATCGCTTTCCAGACCAATCTTCTGGCGCTCAACGCCTCTGTCGAAGCCGCGCGCGCTGGCGACGCCGGAAAGGGCTTTGCCGTGGTGGCGGTCGAAGTTCGCCGCCTCGCCCAAAGCGCCGCAAGCGCTTCGGCGGACGTCAAGGCGCTGATCGAACAGAGCGCCAACGAGGTCAGTGGCGGCTCGCGCCTCGTGGCCGAAGCCGCAGAGCGTCTTGTCGCGGTGCAGAATGGGATTGGCGCCAATGCCGCACTTCTGGAAGGCATGGCCAAGGCCAGCCGCGAGCAGGCTTCCTCGATCGAGGAGGTGAACATGGCCGTGCGCCAGCTCGACGAAATGACCCAGCACAATGCGGCTCTCGTCGAAGAAACCAATGCCGCTATTGAGCAGACCGAAGCCCAAGCCGCAGAACTTGACCGTGTGATCGGCACTTTCACCCTGTCGGCTAACGAAAGCTTTGCGATCGAAGAGCCGGAAACCGGCGCAAGGGGTCTGTTTGGCGCGCTCGCAAAGAAGGTTGCGGGCATGGGGCGGCGCTGATTTTCAGCAGCAGCCAAGCTCTCGATACAAGAAACCCCCGGTTATGTGCCGGGGGTTTTCGTTTTGGGTGGGTGTCCTGCCCATAAACATGGGCTGTCTATCAGGCGCTTACAGGGTTTATGAGTGCGCCCTAGCCCCGGCGCAATTGTGGTGTTGCCACCGTCCGGCCCGCCTCCAAAGACATGTCCTGCCTGATCTGAGACGGCGGCGCCAGGTAATAGCCCTGAACCAGCGGGATGTCGTTATCGAGAAGTTCGATAATCTGGCGCTCGCTGGCAATGCCGGTCGCAATGGGCGTGACGTCGAAACGGGCCAGGTAATTAGCGATATCGGAAAGGTGGAAATCAGTCAGCTCGTCAGGAAATTCGAGCAGACTTGCCGCATCTATCCGCACGGAGCGCATACCGAGGCCCGACATTTCGGCCATGTCCACACGCAGCGAGGTAACCCCGGCCAGCGAGAAACCAGCGCCCTTGCGTGTCATCTGCTCGACAGCTGCGCGCTCATGTCCGGTGAGGGCCTGCCATTCGCCTTCCTCGATAAGAAAGTTCAATCCACCCAAGGCCGCGCGATTGGATTCCAGCGCCACCATGACGTGTTCCATTGCGGCACCATCACCCAGCGTCGCGCGGGACAGCGGAACATTGAGGGATACCTGCCCACCACCTGCAAGTGTGCGCCGCAGAATGCCAATCGCCTCCGCCAAGGCGGTTCGTTCGATGTGCCGAACGATGTCGTAGCCCCCGCGCCGCGGCATGAAGTCGGGGAGATCGGCAAATTCGCCTGCTGCCAGCGCCAGCCGCGGCACAATATCATACGCTATCGCGCGCCGATGCGGCAGGCGCAGGATCGGCTGGATATGCTGCACGAGCCGGTTTTCGGAAATCGCCTGTCGCAGGGTTTCGAGCGGGATGACAGGCTCGCGTCTTTGCGAGCGAACAGGCGCAGAAGCGGCAATAGTCTGACTGGATGCGCTGATCACGCTGCTGCCACGATGAGTCGATTTTTCGACCTTTTCCTCGATCTCCGCGACCGCCTCGGCGACCTGCCGGATTACCGTGCCCAGAACCGAGATATCGGCTTCCACAGTTTCGAGGCGCTGGCCGGGATTGGTGTCGGTGAGGGCGTTGATGCGCTGACCGAGCACAGCCCCGGCCTGGGCGTCGGTGGCCAGAAGCCGCGACAGGTCTTCAATGGCGCGTTCCAGCCGGTTTTCGGCGCGGATGCGCAGCCTGCGCTCCATGATGATAACGCAGCAACCGCCAAAGACGAGAGCCGCCAGAATGGCGTTAGCGGGCGTGAAGGTCAGCGCAAAATAGGCCAATGCGCCGATACCGGCGGCGGAAAGCGCAATGAACGAATAAACCATGGCCTGCACTGGCGAACCTGCAACCCCTTTTCCGGCGCCGGGGGATTCGGCTCTTTTTCATAGCATTGCAGAAGATACCAAAAAAGCGCCCTCGCAATACTGTCCCCGCCCTATTTTCTTCGTTGGCGAGCCAGTTTCTGCGTTCAAAATGCGCTTTCTCGTCCGACTTTTACTATTCGAGGCGAGGGCACAAAAGGGGTGCCGGAGAACGTTTTCATGCTCGTAAGCGAACGAAAAATTTACCCTAATCCGAAACAATCACCTCAAGACACGGGGGCCACAAAAGCGTGGCAGATCAGGATAGTAACGCGTAATGACGATGACGAGCGGAAGCGACAATGCCCTGAGCGGCCAGCTCCTGCTGATCGACAATGATGGCGATGGCGCACGTCTTCTGGGCGACGCGCTAAGCGACGCCCTGCTTGTGGTCCCAAAGGTTAGTGTGGCTGAAAATGGCCGGGCGGCCATCGAACTTTTGCGCCAGACCCGTTTCGACATCATCATTGCCGACCTTTCCAGCCTAACTGACCTTGCCCCAGGCATCGAAGACGCCATGAGCCGTCTGGTGCGCCTGGCCGAAGGCGCGTTGATGCTCGCGGTGGCCGATAGCTCCTCGGTCAGCGCCGCGCTTGGCGCGATGCGCGCCGGAGCCCATGATTATCTAGCCAAGCCGGTCAGCGGTTCGGCTTTGGCGACCCGTATTGGCGAACTGGCGCAGCGTCACGGTCGTCCGCGCTCACTGGGCGCCGAATGCGGCCCCGAACCGGTGGTTGCCGATTTTGCCGGTTTCGTCGGCGCTTCGAGCGCCATGCAGTTTCTTTATGAGCAGATCGGGCGCGTCGCCACGTCATCAGCACCGGTTTTCATCACCGGAGAAAGCGGCACGGGCAAGGATGTGTGCGCCGAAGCGCTGCATGCAAAGGGACCACGTGTCGACAAGCGTCTCGTCGCCATCAATTGCGCTGCCATTCCGCGCGATCTGATGGAAAGCGAACTCTTCGGCGTCGTGCGGGGCGCATTTACCGGCGCGCATGAAGACCGTAAGGGCGCAGCAGAGCTGGCCGATGGCGGCACGCTGTTTCTCGATGAAATCGGGGAAATGGACCTGTCGCTGCAATCGAAACTCTTGCGGTTTCTGCAGACCGGCATGATCAGCCGCGTGGGCGAGACGGTCGCGCGCAAGGTGGACGTGCGTGTGATCTGCGCCACCAATCGCAATCCGATGCAGCTGATTGCCGAGCGCAAGTTCCGCGAAGATCTGTTCTATCGCCTGCATGTGCTGCCCATTCATCTGCCACCGCTGCGCCAGCGGCCAAGCGATATCATGGTGCTGGCACGCCACTTCCTTGCCCGCTATGCGCGCGAGGAGCACAAGAGCTTTTCCGGCTTTACGTCAGATGCCGCCCAGCAACTGACCGCCGCCGACTGGCCGGGCAATGTGCGCCAATTGCAGAACCTGATCCGCCGCATGGTGGTGATGTTCGATGGTGGCGACATTACCGCACCGATGCTGTCGGCTGCCGATATCGAATCGCAGGCCAGCGCACCAGTGGCTGTAGAAGCGCCACGCGGGGACAAGGGCCGCAGCATATTGCCGATGTGGCAGCAGGAGCAGCGGATCATCGAGGATGCCATAGCGGCCTTTGGCGGCAATATTTCACTGGCTGCGGCAGCGCTCGAAATCAGCCCGTCGACCATATACCGCAAGAAACAGAGCTGGGCCGATATGGCTGCGGCAGGCTAAGCTACTGCCAGTTCTTGTCACCCATCTGGTTCAGATCATGCTCCGATTTAACAGGCGGAGAATTTCATGACCACCGGCCATGTCTTCATAGGCACCAGTCTCGACGGCTTCATCGCGCGCAAGAATAACGACATTGCGTGGCTGACCGAGTTCCCGACACACGACGAAGACCACGGCTTTACCGCTCATATGGAGCGCGTCGATGCCGTCGTCATGGGGCGTGGAACCTATGACGTCATCAAGCACATGCGCCCCTGGTATTATGCCAAGCCTGTCGTGGTACTCAGCCAATCTCTTATCCAGGGCGATATTCCGGAGGAAATTGCAGATAAGGTTGAGGTCATGAACGCCACTCCGGAGGAGGCGATGCGCAACTTTGCGACACGCGGCTGGGCGCGTGTCTATGTCGATGGCGGATCGGTGATCAAATCATTCCTGCGCGCCGGGCTGATCAGCGACCTAGTCATCAGTCGCCTTCCTGTTCTTATCGGCGACGGTATTTCGCTGTTTGGCCCCCTTGAGGCGGACCTGATGCTGGAACATGAAGGCACTACGGCTTTTGCCTCAGGGATGGTTCAATCCACATATCGGGTCAAGCACTAAGGCGTATTGGCTTCCTTGGCACGGGTGCGCTCCAGCCCCAACCAGCGTTCGCGCAGGATAACGGCAATGCCGGAGCCAACGATGATAACACTGCCGATCAGCATCGGCACGGTTGGAATATCAGCGAAAATGACGAAGCCAATAATGATGGTCAGCAGTAGCGAAACATACTCAAACGGCGCGATGACCGACATGTCGGCATAGCGATAGCAGGAGGTCAGCAGAAGCTGGCCGATGCCGCCGAAAAAGCCCGCACCGATCAGCAGCGCCGCCTGTTCTGGCGTCGGCCATACCCAGCCGAACGGAATGGTCAGCAGACTGAGAACAGACGCGCTGATGAAAAAATAGGTGACGATGGCTTCGGTGCGCTCTGTCTGCACAAGGGTGCGGACCTGAAGCATGGCAAAGGCGGACAGAAAAGCGGCGGCAAGGGAGGCGATTGCGCCAATCGTGCTACCGTCTGTGGGCACCTCGCTCCCAGAGAAAATCGTCAGGCGGGGCCAGAGGATAATAAGTACGCCGATGAGCCCCACTAAAACCGTCGTCCAGCGGAAAATATAGACCTTTTCGCGCAGCAGCAGCGCCGACAGAATGACGATGATCAGCGGTGAGGCATAGCCAATCGCCGTTGTTTCCGGCAGCGGGAGGCGCGTCAGGGCGAAAAAGCCCAACATCATCGAGGCCACGCCAATGAGCCCACGCAGCACATGGCCGAGCGGGCGCTTTGTCGCAAAAGCATAGGACAGGTGTCCCTTCCAGGCCAGCCATCCCAGAACCGGGATCATGGCGAAGAAGGACCGGAAAAACACCATTTCGCCCGCTGGAATGGTGTGGGTCGCCTTGAGCATGGTGGCCATGACCACAAAGCAGCAGACCGAGGCAACCTTGAGCGCAATACCGCGTAAGGGCCCGCCTGTCCGGTTCGACGGCAGTTCCGCGCGGCTCGCGGGCACAGGCTTAGTCACGTTGATCCTATCCGGACCGGCCTTTACTGGCCGGACGCAGCTTCCAGCTTTTCTTTGGCAATACGAGCGGTGGCAAAGGCTTTGTGCTCTTCGCCGACGGCGCTACCGGATTTGAGGACAGCACCATCGGCGCCCTGCACTTCCCAGTGCCAGTTTGTGTTGGGACCAACGCCGCCTTTGCGGCGCAGCTTGATCTGAAGGGAGGATGTTTCGCTCATGAGATGCCTTATGGCCCAGTCTTGACGCAGGGGGAAGAGGGTGAATGCATTTGTAGCGTATATCTGGCGCTACAATGGGGCGCCGAAAAGCCTATGCAAAATTGAATACTCAACACACGCTTATCGGTAATTTTGAATGGAACAAAAAATCGCTACCTAGGCCGCATCAACGCGGAGTGTAGAGATGCAGACCGAGACCGACACCAATGCCGTCAGCGGAACAGTATGTGCCCTATTGCGCGCCGAAGGCCTCGCCGTGTTCGCCGCCGCGACGCTGCTCTATTTCACCAGCGGCGGCGTCTGGTGGGTTTATACCCTTCTGCTGTTTGCACCTGATCTCTCTTTTTTCGGTTATGCAGGAGGCAACAAGGTGGGCGCGGTGATCTATAATGTTGCGCATACCTACATAATGCCAATCCTGTTGGGCATGGTCGGCGTAGCGCTGAAGATCGAGTTGCTGCAACAGCTTGCACTCATCTACCTTGCTCACATCGGCCTCGACCGCTCGCTTGGCTATGGACTCAAATATGCCAGCGGTTTCAAGCACACGCATCTGGGGCGGTTGCCCGGCAGGCGAAAGGACTAATCGCGCCTCTGAGAAAGGCTCTCAGGAAGATGGGGCATCTTGTAAGGCATCATATCGCTCATGACGATAATTTCGAGCGGCGTGAGGCGCTGACAGTCGAAATAGACCACCTCCACATCGCGCTCGGTTTGACCGAGCATTGCGCTGCGAAACTCTTGGCCCCGCGCTTGGCACGAAGCCTCCTCATCATGCCATGATGGCGGATAGAGTGCCGACGCCTGCCCGCTCGAGTCGATGATCATGGCAATAAGCAGGTATTTCATTCGCCCTAAACCTCGGTTATCTCCACGCGTATCCTGTCGCCGCCAAAGGTGAGCATATCGCGGATGGCAGCGAAGGCCCCGTCGGCATAGGGATAGTACCAGGCCTCGTCTTCGCCGTCGGCAGTCAGGGTTTTAATTGTGTAGAAATGCGCCTTGCCGGGGCCGTCATCTTCGCGCTGCGTTTCGGTGGCCTCCAGTATCCCAGGATGCACATCGTCCAGCGGCACGAAATATATAGGTGCCCTGCCCGCCTGATCGAGGCGCATCGCCCTGATCGAGCTGGCGATTTCAGCATCATCGAAAATGATGTGCACGCGCCCGGATACGGGAGCAATGATGGTGGAAGAAAATCCGGTGTCGGCCATGATCGGCACCTCTTTCATGAATGAGTTCACTGCCAACACAACGCGCGAGAAAAAACTTAGGTTCACGCGCCTTGACTCTGTTTGCCCCCCATACCTATATCCCGACCAGCCTTTAGCACTCACAAAACGGGAGTGCTAACAGGTCCTGATTTTTGCATTAGCAATGATGCCAAGAGGAGCAATTCATGGGCTTCCGTCCCCTGCATGACCGTGTGGTCGTCCGTCGCGTCGACAGTGAAGAAAAGACCAAGGGCGGGATCATCATCCCCGATACCGCCAAGGAAAAGCCCTCCGAGGGTGTGATCGTTTCCGTGGGCCCCGGCGCCCGCGACGAAAACGGCAAGATCAACGCGCTGGACGTCAAGGCCGGCGATCGCGTGCTCTTCGGCAAGTGGAGCGGCACCGAGGTCAAGCTCAACGGCGAAGACCTGATCATCATGAAGGAAAGCGACATCATGGGCGTGATCGAGGCCTGATCGGCTCTCTCACCTCGCTTTTGTCGTACCCATCAACCAGACAATTCAAGGAGCCATAAATGGCCGCCAAGGAAGTCAAATTCTCTACCGATGCCCGCGAAAAGATGCTGCGCGGCGTCAACATCCTCGCCAATGCGGTGAAGGTCACTCTCGGCCCAAAGGGTCGTAACGTCGTTATCGAAAAGTCCTTTGGCGCTCCGCGCATCACCAAGGACGGCGTCTCGGTCGCCAAGGAAATCGAACTGGAAGACAAGTTCGAAAACCTCGGCGCACAGCTGCTGCGTTCGGTCGCTTCCAAGACCAATGATGTTGCCGGTGACGGCACCACCACCGCGACCGTTCTCGGTCAGGCTATCGTCGTTGAAGGCGTCAAGGCTGTTGCCGCTGGCTTCAACCCGATGGACCTCAAGCGCGGTATCGACCTGGCTGTCGCCGATGTCGTCGAGTCGCTGAAGGCTTCGTCCAAGAAGATCACCTCGTCCTCCGAAGTTGCCCAGGTCGGCACCATTTCGGCAAACGGTGAATCGTCCATTGGCGACATGATTGCTGAAGCTATGCAGAAGGTCGGCAACGAGGGTGTCATCACCGTCGAAGAAGCCAAGACCGCTGAAACCGAACTCGATGTCGTTGAAGGCATGCAGTTCGACCGTGGCTACCTCTCGCCTTACTTCGTGACCAATGCCGAAAAGATGACGGCAACGCTCGAAGACCCATACATCCTGCTGCACGAAAAGAAGCTGTCGAACCTGCAGGCTATCCTACCGATCCTCGAAGCTGTCGTTCAGAGCCAGCGCCCGCTGCTGATCATCGCCGAAGACGTCGATGGCGAAGCCCTGCCGACCCTGGTCGTCAACCGCCTGCGCGCCGGCCTCAAGGTCGCCGCTGTTAAGGCTCCTGGCTTTGGTGACCGCCGCAAGGCAATGCTTGAAGACATCGCTGTCCTCACCGGCGGCCAGGTGATCTCCGAAGACCTCGGCATCAAGCTCGAAAACGTGACCCTCGACATGCTCGGCACTGCCAAGCGCGTTGAAATCACCAAGGAAAACACCACCATCGTCGATGGCGCTGGTACAGCTGACGACATCCAGGCCCGCGTTGGTCAGATCAAGGCACAGATCGAAGAAACCACTTCGGACTATGACCGCGAAAAGCTGCAGGAACGTCTGGCGAAGCTCGCCGGTGGCGTTGCCGTGATCCGCGTCGGCGGTTCCACCGAAGTGGAAGTCAAGGAACGCAAGGACCGCGTCGATGACGCGCTCAACGCAACCCGCGCTGCCGTCGAAGAAGGCATCGTTCCGGGTGGTGGCGTTGCCCTGCTCCGCGCTTCGGCCGCTATCAAGGCCAAGGGCATCAATGCCGATCAGGAAGCCGGTATCGCTATCGTGCGTCGTGCTCTGCAGGCTCCGGTCCGCACCATTGCCAACAATGCTGGCGCTGAAGGTTCGGTCGTTGTCGACAAGATCCTCGAAAACGCTACACCGACGTTCGGCTACAATGCCGCAACCGGTGAATATGGCGATCTGGTCTCGCTCGGCGTGATCGATCCGGTCAAGGTCGTGCGTCACGCTCTGCAGGACGCGGCTTCCGTCGCTTCGCTGCTGATCACCACCGAAGCCACCATCGTCGAAGCTCCGAAGCCAGACGCACCGGCAATGCCGGGAGGCGGCGGCATGGGTGGCATGGGCGGCATGGATTTCTAGTTCGCGAAAGCGAACTAGCACTTCCTTCGCTCACGGGCCGCATCGCGGTCGGCAAAACTGCCGACCGCTGGCCCTCCGCGGGGGCGATCGACGGTCGGGCGGCCTTGCCGCCTGTTCCTCTCGCTCAGCGCTCTAAGACTTCAAAGATCGTTTCTTCCCAGTCACGATCTTTGTGGAAGGCCCCGGTGGTGACACCGGGGCTTTTTTGTGTGCCGGTCCGGCGCTAGACTCTTTCCAACCAACCCAAGGAAGAAAACGATGCGAACGCCACGACGCGGCAATGCTCTTGACCAGGCAGAAGCCGCCTTCAAGAGCGCCACGACCAAGCCTGCTGAAACAGCACCGGCCAAACCCAATACGCCGCCTGAAGGCAAGGAGCTGGTGTCGCTTCGGCTTGACCGCGCGGTGCTGGAGCATTTTCAGGATGATGGGCCGGGCTGGCAGGATCGTATCAACGCCGCCCTGCGCGCCGTCGCCGGGCTTGACGCAGAGTAACTGTGCGGCCCGTACCCAGATCATTTCTCATATAAGCCGACGCGCCTCTATCGCCCCCTCCCCCCTTGAGGGGAGGGCCGGGGTGGGGGTGCTGCGGCTCCTCCGAACTCTAAGTGGGGGGAGGTCGCAGAACCCCCACCCTCAATCCCTCCCTCAAGGGGGAGGGAGGCGATGGAGCCGGAAATTCGTTTCATGACGAAATTTTTTAGGGAAAGAACAGCAGCTTTATCGCCAGAGCAATCGACACCACGACAACCAGAGGCCGGATGACCTTTGCGCCATAGCGAATGCCCGTGCGGGCACCGATATAAGCGCCGATGAGCTGGCCGATCGCCATGGCCACGGCGACGGGCCAGACGACGTGACCCCCGGGAATGAACACCGCCAGCGCCGCCAGATTGGATGTGAAGTTCAGCGCCTTGGTGCTGCCGGTGGCGCGGGTCAGGCCAAGGCCGAACAATACCACGAAGCCGACGGTGAAAAACGCGCCCGTGCCGGGGCCGAAGATGCCGTCATAAAAGCCGATGGCAAAGCCCATGAGCGGCACAAACAGACGAAATGGCAGACGCGCAGCCTTGTCCGCATCTGATAGTTTGGGCGCAAACAGGAAGTATAGCGCTATGGCGATGAGCGCGACCGGCACGGCGACATTGAGCAGTGAAACGTCAATGCGGCTGACGGTGAAAGCCCCCAGTGACGACCCAACAAAGGTGAGCGCTATGGCGGGGATGAGGTCGCGCAGGGCGACAAAGCCGCGCCGCCAATAGGTGAAGACCGCCATGCCAGTGCCGACCATGGACTGCATCTTGTTGGTGGCCAGCGCGGCGACCGGCGGCAGCCCAGCCGAGAGCAGCGCGGGCACAGTGATCATCCCCCCTCCCCCGGCAATGGCATCGACAAAACCGGCCAGCATGCCGACCGCCATGAGGGCGAGGAGGATAATGGGGTCGAGCATGAAAATTCCGAAGCCGTTACACTTTTTCGACTGTTGTTCGGCTAATAGTCACTGAGCGCAAGGGGAGACGTCGCGTGACCAAGCTTTACAGAGGCAATCATGTAGCCGTGATCCTGCCATGCTTCAACGAGGTTGCTGTGGTCGGAACGGTGATTGCCGCATTTCGCTCTGCTTTACCGGAAGCCAGTATCTTCGTGTTCGACAATGCCTCGACCGACGGCACGGCAGAAGCTGCCATCGCGGCTGGGGCCGTGGTGCGCCATGTGCCGCAGCGGGGCAAGGGCAATGTAGTGCGTCGCCAGTTCGCCGATGTTGATGCCGATGTCTATGTGATGGCCGATGGCGACGGCACCTATGATGCCGGGCAAAGCCGCGCGCTGGTCGACATGTTGCTAGACAATGGCCTCGACATGGTCGTGGGGACGCGCCAGACCACAAATGACAGCGGCGAATACCGTCCAGGCCATGTGCTGGGCAACCGGGTTCTGACCGGCACGGTGGCCAATATTTTCGGGCGCGGATTCAGCGACATGCTTTCCGGCTATCGCGTGCTGTCACGGCGCTTCGTCAAATCATTCCCTTCGCTGTCCAAAGGCTTCGAGATCGAGACCGAACTGACCATCCACGCGCTGGAATTGCGCGCGCCCTATGACGAAATGCCTACCCATTATGGGAGCCGCATTGAGGGTTCCACCAGCAAGCTGAGCACGATCCGGGACGGATGGTTGATCGTCGTTGCCATCGTTCGCCTGTTCGCGCGGGAAAGACCGCGCCAGCTCTATATGACGCTGGGCGCCGTGGTCGTGGCCATATCCGTCCTGCTGGCAATACCTGTATTCATCGACTATTTCGAAACCGGGCTTGTGCCACGCTTTCCTACCGCCATTGTGGCGGGCCTCGGCATTATTGCAGGCCTAGTTCTGGGAGCGACGTCGGTCATTTTGGACAGTGTGGTCACAGGACGGCGGGAGGTGAAACGGTTGCGCTATCTCGAAATTCCGGCCCCTCGCGCTGTGGACGACACATGAAGGCGCGCATTCTTCCATTTGCCTTTGCCGGAGCAATCGGCTTCGCCGTCGATGCAGGACTGTTGCTTGTTGCTGCACCGGCTCTGGGCGCTTTCGGCGGAAGGCTTATGTCCTTTGCCGCTGCCGTCTTAACCACATGGACGATCAACCGGAATTTTGCCTTTGCCGACAAGGCAGCGAAAACCGGGAAAGTCCGGGAATTTCTGATCTATTTCGTGGCCATGTTGCCGGGCGCTGCGGTCAACTGGCTTGTTTATGGGATTGTCGTCGCACTGACGGGCGGAGATGCCGTAGGGCTTGTGCTGGCGGTTGCAGGTGGCAGTATTGCGGGCATGACAACCAACCTGATCGCCGCCGACCGACTGGTGTTTCGCAGCAGGCACTAAACCGCGCCGCCGTCGCCACCGTCCTCAGCGCCCCGACCGGATACACCAGACTGATCTGAACCAGATTGGCCACGCACGGCCACAGGCGCACCGCCGTCGCCGTTTGCGGCATTTTTGCCAGTGACGTCTTTCCGCATTGCCACGCCCGCATAGAGAATTGCCCCGGCGCCGATGAGGATGATCAGGCCGACAAAGGCGATTTCGAGCTCAGTCATGCAGGCGGCCCAGTAGATTATCGAGCACCGCCTTGCGCTCTGCCGACCAATCCGCCGTTTTCGAGACGATGAGATTGGCTTCGCTTTTCAGCATCACGCCATCCTCCAGCACCCGCAAGCCATTGGCAGCGAGGGTCGAGCCGGTGGAGGTGATGTCGACCACAATGTCGGCCACGCCGGAAGCGGGGGCAGCTTCGGTGGCTCCGAGGCTTTCCACGATGCGGTATTCGGCAATGCCGGCGCTCGCAAAGTGCTGGCGGGTGATGGTGATATATTTGGTGGCGATGCGCATCCAGCGGCCATGGCGCGAACGGAAATCGGACGCAACATCGGCCAGGTCGTGCATATGGGTCACGTCAATCCAGGCATCGGGCACGGCGACGACGACATCGGCACCGCCGAAACCGAGATTGCGGGCAAAATCGACAGAAGCCGGGCCGGCCTCACTGGTTTCGTGGATAAGATCGCGACCGGTGACGCCGAGGTCGATATTGCCGCGAATAAGCTCGCGGGCGATCTCGGAGGCGGGGTAGAAGCGCACGGTAATTTCGGGCACGCCTTCGATGGCGCCGAGATAGGAGCGCGCACCGCCGGGGCGGGTGATCGTCAGGCCGCGCTGGGCAAACCAGTCGCGGGTCAGCTCTTCAAGGCGACCTTTGGAGGGAACTGCGAGGGTGAGGCTCATTTGGGCCACTCCGCTTCCAGACGATCAACCCAGAGCGCACAGCCCGACGCGGCAACAGGAGCCGTCGCACCGAGCCGTTCGAGCAGGCGGTCATATTGGCCACCGGACACCAGAATAGTGCCGCCCTGCCCGCGCATCTCAAAGACGATGCCGGTGTAATAATCGAGGCGCGGCGAGAAGCTGGCGTCGAAACTGACGCGCGCATCGCCAAGACTATCGAGGTGGCGGCGAATGGCGCGGATCGGAGCGCCGAGGAAAAGCCTGTGCTTTTCGCCCAGAGCCTCGATCTGGCGGAGCGCGGTCAGCGCATCACCCTTGATGGCAAGGTATTCGCGCAAAAGCGTCAGCGTCGCAGCGGGCACCTGCGCGGCGTCGAGCGCCTGTTGTTCGAGAAAGCGGTCAGCGATTTCGGCGGGACTGCGGCCATCCGAGAGGCTGAGGCCAGCCGAAACCATGCGCGCGGTAACATCTTCGAGCAAATCGTCACGCGAAGGCTGCTCGCTGCGTGGGCTTTCGGGCGCGCGTTCAAGCCGCGTCAGCAGACGATCCATGGCCTCGGGATGGCCAAAGCGATGACGGATGCGAGGTCGCCATGCGTCGGGCATATCGGCCTGCGCCAACAGGCCTTCAAAAAGGCCAACGCCGCCAAGATGCACCTGCGGCACGATGCCATAAAGCGAAAGGGCTGCGCGGGCGAAGGTCAGCACCTGATCGAGCGCAATATCGCCATCAGGCTGGGCCAGAAGCTCAATGCCCGCCTGATCGAACTCTGCGGGGCCATTCTCACGCTGGCGGAAAATCGGGCCTAGGTAGGAGAAGGCCGCAGGTTCGCGTGTGCCCGCCGCGATATAGTCGGCGACGATAGGCAGGGTGAAGTCTGGACGCAGGCAATATTCGGCGCCGCTCGTGTCCGTCGTCAACAGCAGGCGGCGGCCAAATTCCTCGCCCGCCAGATCGAAATAGGGATCGGCTTTGAGCAAAAGCGGCGGGGTGGCGCGGCATCCGCCCTGCGCTTCGACGAGGGATTCGAGTTGCGTACGGCGATAGGCGGGATTGGTCATAGTGAGAGCACCGCGATTGTCGGCTCTTGCGACTCCCTCCCCCTTGAGAGGGGGGATTGAGGGTGGGGGTGCGGGAGGCTCCACAAGCGTCGCCGTTCGAGGAAACCGCGGCACCCCCACCCCGGCCCTCCCCTCAAGGGGGAGGGGGCGACGAGGCTCATACGCCGTGGGTTAGGGGCAGCGCGCATCATTGCTCGCTCAGCAATTTCTGCACGGCGGTTACCAGTTCTTCGCGCTTGATCTCGAACTGGCCGGGGCGGGCGGCTTTCCATTCGGCGTTGTCGGTGATGGCCTCTGCCGCCTGTTTTCCCGCTATCAAGTCTTTGACCTGCAAAATGCCCTGCTCGCGCTCCTGGCTGCCCTCAATGATGACGATGGGCGAATTGCGCTTGTCGGCATAAGCGACCTGCTTGCCGAAATTCTTGGTGTTGCCGAGGAACATTTCGGCGCGGATACCGGCATTGCGGAGTTCGGACACCATTGCTTGATAGCGGGCGGTCTGGTCCTTATCCATGACTAGGACAACCACCGGACCCGCGGGTTCGGTCGCGCCGAGATTGCCGGTGAGTTTGAGCGCATTGGCGAGGCGCGACACGCCGACGGAAAAGCCAGTGGCGGGCACGGGCTCGCGGCGGAAGCGGGAGACGAGGCCGTCATAGCGGCCACCGCCACCAACCGAGCCAAACACCACGTCCTGGCCCTTTTCGTTCTGCACCTTGAAGGTCAGTTCGATCTCGAAAACCGGGCCGGTGTAATATTCGAGGCCACGGACGACCGAGGGGTCGAGGATGACGCGGCCACCGAAGCCGGCGGCGCTGACGAGGCCGAAGATCGAGGCCAGTTCCTGCACACCAGCGAGGCCGGTTTCCGAGCCACCGATGAGACCAGCAAGAGAGTTGATGGTGGCGACGACATGGGCGTTGCTGCCGCGCTCGACACCATCTGCCGGTATACCGCTATCGACATAGGCGAGAATGGGCTCGATCTGGGCATCGGTCAGGCCCGCGCCCTTTGTGAAATCCCCGCTTTCGTCCTTGCGGCCAGCGCCGAGGAGAAGGCGCACGCCTTCGGGGCCGAACTTGTCGAGCTTGTCGATGGCCCGGAGAACGGTCAGCTTCTGCTCGTCACTGGTGACGCCAGCCGTGGCCAGAACACCATCAAGCACCTTACGGTTGTTGACGCGGACGACATATTGGCCCTGCAAGCCCAGCGCGTCCATGACGTCGGCCATCATCATGCACATTTCGGCATCGGCTTCGGGGCCGGCGGCGCCGACTGTGTCGGCGTCGAACTGCATGAACTGGCGGAAGCGGCCCGGGCCGGGCTTTTCGTTTCGGAACACATAGCCCTGCCGATAGGAGCGATAGGGCTTGGGCAGAGTTTCGAAATTTTCGGCAAAAAAGCGGGCGAGCGGCGCGGTCAGATCGTAGCGCAGGCTCATCCATTGCTCGTCATCGTCCTGCAACGAGAAGACACCAGCATTGGGTCTATCGGTATCGGGCAGGAATTTGCCGAGGGTTTCGGTATATTCAAACAAGGGCGTTTCGACAGGGTCGAAGCCATAGCGTTCGTACACGGCCTTGATCTTGTCGATCATGGCACCAACAGCGGCGATTTCGCCGGGCGTACGGTCTTCAAAACCGCGCGGCAGGCGCGGGGTGATGAGCTTGGGCTTTTCGGACATGGTCGAACCTTGCAGGAAGTCGGCCCGTTCCTAGACGATTGGCCAACATGAAACAAGAATAGTTGGGGCGGAACGGCGGCCGGGGGGGGCCCGGCCGCCTTTGACTATCAATAAGGTCTCCAGAGCGCGGGATGGAGGCGCAGATAGTCCGCATTCATGCCGCCTTGTCGGCTGTCGTTTGCGTTCGACAGGCCGACATCGTCACGCAGGTAATCAGGCACCTCGCTATAGGAGCGGGGCGACTGCGCCCACCAGGCGCGCAGCGCCTCGCGTAGGACGACGAAAATACCGCGCTGGCGCACTGCATCAGCAATGGAAAATTCAAGGCGCAGAACAATGCTGCGCTCTTCGATTGCATTCGAAGTCATTTGATTTCCCGGCAGCACAACGCCACCGGCCTCTGGTTTGAGTCGGAGTGCGAAGGGCGGAATCCGGACGCGATACGAGCCGGGCTCAGCTATTCACGGTTTGGAGTTGAAAGGTTCGCTAGCCGGAAAACGGCCAGAGATGCACAAAGGCAATGCGGTCTATTGGCGACCGTTATGATGCCAGGTGGGTCCCGAACGGCGGGCCAGTACATTTTTCATATGACGCCTCCCTCGGTTGGCATTGCGAACACTGGCTGGATAACTCACGGCCTTGTGAGCTGCAAGCAGAAGTGTGGCAGCTTGCCACATTGTTGAGGCGCCTGTTGCACGTCTGCAACGAACACGTTCCTGACGCTTAGATTGAATTAACCTTTCGCATGCAGGCGAAGTTAACCACGCGGCTTGACCTCTCTTTTGTGCTTAGTCTGCAAAATGGCGTGATCGACTTGGGGGTCATGTCATGGTCTTGACGTTTTCGCGCACGCTCGCCGCGCTTCTGGCTAGCCTTTGTGTGCTGCTGGCATCGATGCCAGTACAGGCCGACACGTTCCGGCCCGGTTGGCGTTTCGCGCCGCCGCCTGGCATTACGCTGACCACGAAGACGCCCCAGCATGCTCTCAAGGGCAATGCTTATGTTTCGCCGGTCTATCTGCGACAGGTCGTGCCCTATTCGACCAGCGAGCGCAGCGGCACGGTCGTGGTGGATACCCAAAGCCATTTTCTTTACTTTGTGCTCGGCGACGGTCGGGCATTACGCTACGGCATCGGTGTCGCGCGCTCGGGTTTTGAGTGGAGCGGCTCCCACCGGGTGACCCGCAAAGCCGAGTGGCCGAGCTGGACACCACCAGCAGAGATGCGCAAGCGCCAGCCCGGCCTGCCGATGCGCATGGATGGCGGCCCCAATAATCCACTCGGCGCGCGGGCGCTTTATTTGGGCTCAACCCTCTATCGCATTCACGGCACCAATGAGCCCTGGTCAATCGGGCAAAACGTCTCCTCGGGCTGTATCCGAATGACCAATGACGACGTGATCGACCTCTATGGTCGGGTCCAGCTCAATACCAAGGTTGTGGTGCGCTGAAGCAGGCGGGGGGACGATGATGTCTGGATTTTTGAGGCTTGCACGCCGCTTCGGCAAAGACGAAAGCGGTGTTTTCGCGGTGGTGTTTGGGGTCATGGCCATTGTGCTGGTGGCCCTTGGTGGCGCCGTGGTGGATTATGTCACCCTCGAACAGACGCGCTCGCGGGCCCAGACAGCACTGGATGCCGCAGCGCTCGCCCTTCAGCCCGAGATCAACAAGTCAGGCATGTCGCAAAACGATATCCTGATAAAAGCCTATGACATCGTCAAAGAGCGCATTGGTGACTCCAGAGTCAGTTTGAACGTCGACCAAATCACCATTGATCTGGAAACGGGGCGGCTGTTTCTGGGAGGGTCGTTCTCTATGCCCACCACATTTGTGAGCCTTGTTGGCGTCGAGGAACTCGGCGCTACATTCAGTTCTGAAGCAGCACGCGGCTCGCTGGACCTCGAAGTCTCAATTGCGCTGGATATTACCGGCTCAATGGGCGGGCAGGCAATCGTCGATCTGCGCAATTCGGTAGCCGATCTGGTTGATGCCATCGTCAAGGACGAGCAAACTCCGCGTTATTCCAAGGTGGCGCTCGTGCCCTACGCGCAGGCAGTCAACGCAGGAGATTATGCGGATGCGCTGCGCGGGCCGATCAGGGGGCCAAAAACCCTGAACAGTGCATCTTGGGCAAGCGGAAACACACTCAATATAACCAATGCCACCCGAGCCAATAATCGAAGCAGGGTACAAATCTCATCTCGCAACCACGGTCTGAAGAACGGGGATTGGGTCTATATATGGGACGTGCAAGGCATGACCCAGCTCAACAACAAGCCGTATATGGTGACCGACCGGGCAAACGACACATTCGGCCTTGTCGGCACTGACTCCGGCTCGTTCAGCAGTTATTCCCGCAATGGCTATGTTGTGAAATGCAATGTCGCTAATTGCGATCTGGTAGTGACGTCACCTTATCATGGCTTCAGCAATGGTGAGAATATCTACGTCACGGACATGCCCAACACCGGGATCAACAATCGCGCATTCTCTGTAAGCGGGGTAACAAGAGACACCTTGGTGCTTACAGGCCTGCCGATCGGTGGGGGCGGATCCTTCCAGGCCAATACGGGCAAATTGCATTGCACCTGGCAAAACGCAACTGAAGGGTGCAGCTTCTATCGGTTTACCAATGTCAGCCGGTCGATCCAGCATCTGGCGGCGACTACTTGCGTCACCGACAGGGCGGTTAACGGGTTTAATGACTTAGCGCCGACAGTAACTCTTGCGGGCCGAAATTATCCGCCCTCCGGCACCTGCCCAACCGCCTCGATCGTGCCGCTCACAGCCGACAAGGCCGAACTTCATCGCGTGATCAGGACATTGTCAGCCAATGGAACGACTGCCGGGAATCTAGGGATATTGTGGAGCTGGTATGCGCTTTCTCCCAACTTCGGCAGCGCCTGGCCGGGCAGCGGTGCGGCGGCGTATGATGCACCGCATTTGTTGAAGGCCGCGGTGCTGATGACAGACGGCGACTTCAACACAGTCCACTGCGAAGGCGTAGTGTCCCGTAGCTCGACCATCGTTGGCTCTGCCAGCCGCATCAATTGCGACGCGCCTAATGGGGAATCATACACCCAGTCTCAGCGGTATTGCGATGCGATGAAGGCTGCTGGCATCACAATCTATACGGTGGCTTTTAATATCAGGGCCGGTACGCCAGCCGCCAACATCATGGCCTATTGTGCAACGGTGCCGCGGAACGCTTACCTCGCTCAGAACGGCAACCAATTGAAGGACGCATTTCAGCAGATTGCCCGAGACATCTCTGCCCTGCGACTCACTCGATAATGTTGGGAAAGGTGGTACCGCCTCCCCGGATTGAACGGGGGACCTCTAGATCCACAATCTAGCGCTCTAACCAACTGAGCTAAGGCGGCAAACCAAGACGGGGGCGGCAGAGGCGGCCCCCGAAATCGCGCGGAACATAGGTCGAGATGAACGCCATGACAAGCACCGATTTTATCCTGTGGACAGCAAGGCAAAACAGGCCGGTCGTAAAGCTCTTTTGGCGGCTGCGCGCTTAACCATATGGCGCGATGTGAGGATCACGCTGGCTTGTGATGCTGGATTCGTCGGACCCGTCACTATATTGAAGAACACTTAAGGAACCTTAGGCATTTGTGCCAATATGGAACAGAATGCCGGGAACGCGACTGGAAACAGGCGATCAATGAATGAGACCTGGACCACATTGCCGAATGCGCCCGACGTGTTGCGACACGCCGATGACGCACGCCCGGCCTGGCTATGGTCCGCAGATGGCCAGAGGCTGATCTGGAGTAACGCGGCTTCCGGCCTGCTTTTGGCCAAGATCAAAAAGCATGGCCTCAAGCGCGCCGACCCGGCCAGCCCCATAAAAGGACAGGTATCGCGCATCATCCGGCTTGGTATACCCGGGCGCTCCAGCCTTGCGCGCATTCAGTTTCTGGCAGGAGAGCGCCCGCTTTCGCTCACCTGCACCACAACACCGTTGAGCTGGGAAAATGGTGAAACCGCTCTACTGATCGTCGCAGTCGATGCTATTGCCAGCGACATTCTTGCTGCGGCTGGCAATGTGCTGGCCGAAGTCAAAGATGCAGAGGCTTCAGAGCAGAGGCCGGAAACTGCTTCAGAAACAGAAGCCCAGCCCGCGGCCTCCGACCATGACGAAAGCTACCAGCATGAGCTGAAGAGCTGGCAGGATGCGGACGCCGAGACCGTATATCAACCAATGCCGCAAGAAGAAGCGCTCGATCCTGAGCAGGATGAGCCCCATGTATGGGCAGCGGATCTGGATAGTGGCTCGGAGGAAGATTCGGACGACACCAACGAACCTGAGACGCAACCAGAAGTCCTTACAGAGCGGCCTCAGGATAATATGGGTCGCCTGAGTGCACTGGTCGACAAGCTCGCGGCAGACGACGCGCTTTTTGCCCCGCTGAGCGAAGCTGACGATCATCCGCCCACGATGTCGGAACCATCTGAAACGGACGATCAGGACGAAGAAGACAGCTTCGTCGACGACGTGGATGGCCGCGAAGTCGCGCGTCTTTATCGCGTCACAGGCCGCGGTTTCACGCCGCACCAGACCGAATCCGAAGCCACCGCCGACACCGCAGACGGTGAACCAGCTGACCGTCCCACGGAAGCTGACAGTGAGGAGCCTGCGGCGGCAGACGACGTCATCTCACCATCGGAAGAGATTGCTGACATCGCCGCCGAAGCTCCACCCGACCCGGAAGTCGTCGAGCGCGTCTCGCGTTATAATTTTGACGAGCTGTCACGTATTCTCGGTGATCGCGTCGGTGATCGTGGCACGCAAAAATCCGAATTTGGCGTTGCGGTTCCGGCAAACACACCTCCTGCGACGCCGGGGGCTTTGATCAATCTGGGCGGCGAAACGCTGGTGCTCAACCGTCTGCCACTGGGCATTCTGGTGTTCCGCGACCAGCAGATCCTGTTCGCCAATCGCGCCATTACTGAAATGGTCGGCTATGAATCTGCCGAGGGCCTGCGTCAGGCCGGGCTCGCCGCCGTATTCCCTGCCATGGGCGATGAGGGGCAGGAGGCTGGCCCGGTCAATCATCTGGTGCAACGCAGCGGCGCATTGGTGCCGGTGACCGCGCGGCTGCAATCCATCTCCTGGCAGGGGCGCCCTGCCCTCATGCTTTCAGCCAGCACGACCGAAGTGCGCACCGGCCATGAAGATGCGGTACGCGCCTTTGCCGGCAATTTCGCCGATCTGCGCGGCGACGGTTTTATCGAAGCGAGCCGTTCGGGCACTATCAGCACCGCCAGCGCAATGGCGGCATCGCTATTGGGTGGCGGCAAGCCGATGATCGGCAAACCGCTCTCTGCGCTTGTGGGGGATGATGACAGACTGGCGCTTCAGGCCTTCCTGGAGCGCCCGGCGCGTTTCGCCGAGACGGCGCGGCCCAGCCTGCCTTTGCGCTCTGCCGATGGCCGCTCAGACATCCTTCTCTTCGCCCTCGGGCAGGCCGGCATTGTCAGCGGCTATTTCGGTTTCGTTCATGCGCGAGAGGCCACACAACCGGCTCGTATCGGCACGGCGGGCGAGGCTGATCCTGCACTTTTGGGCCGAATTAGCCGCGGCGTGCGCCGCCCACTCAATACAATCATGGGCTTTTCCGAGCTCATAAGTTCCAAGGCTTTCGGAGCGCTCGGCAATGAGCGCTATGAAGGCTATGCCGACGATATTTCCCGAGCCGGACGCGAGATCGCTGCGCTGGTGGACGAATTGGACGATTATGCGCGACTACGTGATGGGCGCTATCTGCCGCAGCGAGCGAGCCTCGACCTAACAGACCTTCTCGAAAACTGCGTGCTGCGCATTCGTGATCAGGCCAATGCTGGTCGCGTGATCGTGCGCAATGCCATTTCCGAAGCGCTGCCCCGCGTTACCGCAGACCGCGCGTCACTGGCGCAAGCGGTGCTCAATCTGCTTGCCAGCGCCATCGACCAGACCCCGGCAGGTGGAACGGTCATCATCTCGGCGCAGCGCATGGATGATGGTGCCATCGCCATTCACGTTCGCGATTCTTCGGCTCATGCCGTCGACATGGCAGAGCGGTTCGTGGTTTTCCGCGACGGTGTCGACCGCAATGGCCAAGCCCTTGCTCCCATCCGCTCGAGCGTCGGTTTGGCGCTGACCCGGTCGCTGCTGGCGGTCAATGCGGTGTCCCTTTCGGTCGACCCAGCGGGCAATGAAGGTTTGCTGTTCTCGTTGAAAATCCCGGCCGATCTGGCAGATTTCAGAAACGTTAGTGACGCTTAAATTCGATTTTAAAAACTCAGCAGACCCTAAATTATAAGTAGATTTTTGTAATCATCTAATCACTTGGATTCATTCAATTATCTCCATTCAGTTTTGAACTGATCTAATCTGTAAGCGATTGTTTTTATTAGGTTTATTGACTTTTGCGCAGGCAGGTTTCATTAAGCGCCTGTCAAACGGGCCCTTGAAACCCGATGCAGCAGGAGAAGCAGATGACCAAGACCGCGCATATTTTCGGCGCCCTTCTGGCCACCACCATTCTGGCGGGCGTTGCCGCCCCCGCTTTCGCCCAAAGTGGCGAAGTCAATATTTACAGCTATCGTGAGCAGAGCCTGCTCCAGCCGCTGCTCGACAAATTCACCGCCGAAACCGGCATTACCGCAAACGTGCTTTATGCTGGCGACGGCCTGCTCGACCGCGTGGAAGCTGAAGGCGAACTCTCACCTGCTGACGTCGTGCTCACCGTCGATATCGGCAATCTGGTCAGCGCTGAAGAAAAGGGCCTTACTCAAGCCATCACCACACCGGCTCTCGAAGAGCGCGTGCCTGCCGCCTTCCGCGACGACGACGCCAACTGGACCGCGCTGTCGCTGCGCAGCCGCGTGTTCTATGTCTCCAAGGATCGGGTCGACGCCACCGCGCTGACCTATGACGATCTGACCAATGAAGAATGGAAGGGCCGCATCTGCACCCGCACCGGCACCCATGCCTACAATATCGGCATGATCGCCCATTACATCGCCCTGCATGGCGAAGAAGCCGCCCGCACCTGGCTGGCTGGCGTGCGCGACAACCTGGCCTTCCCGCCGACCGGCAATGACCGTGTTCAGGTCAAGTCGATCCTCGAAGGCTCATGCGATCTGGCTATCGTCAACACCTATTACATGGGCGCGATGCTCAATAACGATGCCGAGCCAGAGCAGAAGGATTGGGCAAATTCCGCCCGCATCATCTATCCCGACGCCGAAGGTGAAGGCACTCAGGTGAACGTGGCTGGCGGCTTCATCGCCAAGCACGCACCGAACGCGGAAAACGCCAACGCGCTGATCGCCTTCCTGCTCTCGGATGAGGCGCAGGCCGTCTATGCCGACACCAATTACGAGTTCCCCGTCGTGCCCGGCGCTCCGATCAACGATCTCGTCGCCAGCTGGGGCGAATTGAAGGCGTCGCAGGTGCCGCTGACGGAAGTGGCCGCCAACCGCGCCCTCGCCGCACAGCTCGTCGACGAGTTGAAGTTCGACGAAGGCGCACAGAACTAAGTCGTCTGCAACCGCGCAAGCACCCCCACCTAACCTCCCCCTAAAGAAGGGGGAGGGACACATCGAGCTTGCCGCGCCATTTGCGGGCCACCGGCGGGCTCCTCCCCCTTCTTTAGGGGGAGGCTGGGTGGGGGTTGCAAGGCCTGTTGATCACCGGAGTGGAGTTTCGGCATAGCAGTCGCAACCACACAGAAACGATTTGAGCGGACCGGCGGGGATTTTGCCCTGCCGGTTTTGCCGCTTGTTCTTGTGCTGGTGGTGGGCGTGCCAATCATCTGGCTGTCCATCGCCGCCTTGGGCGCGTTCAGCACCGGCAGCAATGGCCTTGCCGCCACCATGCTGCCAACTGCGCTGCGCGAAACCGGCACGTTGATGGTTTCGGTGGGTATCATCACCGGTGCAACAGGGCTGATCGCCGCCTGGCTCGTCACACATTATGATTTTCCGCTGCGACGGGTGTTCGACTGGGCGCTGGTGCTGCCTTTGGCAGTGCCCACCTACCTCGCCGCCTACTCCTATGTCGAATTTCTCGATTTTACCGGGCCAATCCAGAGCTTTATTCGCGAAGTCACGGGCGCGACGACGATCCGCGATTACTGGTTTCCAAATATCAAGAGCAATTGGGGCGCGGTGCTGGTCTTTTCCGCCGTGCTCTACCCCTATGTCTACGTCGCCTGCCGCGCATTCTTTCTGATGCAGTCGACCTCACTGAGCATTGCCGCACGCACCCTGGGCGCAAACGGGGCGCGCACATTCTTTGCCGTGGTCCTGCCCATTGCCCGGCCCGCTCTTGTCGTCGGCATGACCTTGGCGATGATGGAAGTGGTCAACGATCTCGGCGCTGTGCAGTATTTCGGCATCAACTCGATCACCAATGTCATCTATTCGACCTGGATCAACCGCTCCGATTTTGGCGGCGCGGCGCAATTGGCGGTGACTGTGGTTCTGGTCATCGGCCTGCTCATTATCGCCGAGCAGAAGGCGAGGCAAAACCGCGCCTATTCGGCACAGCGCGACAGCCGTATTCCTCCTGCCCGCGAGATTTTGACGGGCGCGCGGCGTTTGCTCGCCCTAGCGTTCTGCACAATCCTGTTCCTTCTCGGCTTTGGTATTCCTGCGGGCGAGCTCCTGTATCTTTCGCTCCGGCTCTACCACCCGGAAACCGTGGCGCTCATGTTCAACGCGCTGGTGCCGACGATCACGCTCGCTACTTTGGGCGCGCTAGTTACCGTCGCCCTGGGTTTGTTGGCGGCGCGAGCAGGCGAGCGCTCCGCCACGAGCTGGGGCTTTATTCGTATCGCCACGCTTGGCTATGCCATTCCGGGCACAGTTCTGGCACTTGGCCTGCTGCAGCCACTCGGCCAAGCCGATCTCTGGTTCAACCGCATGACCATGGCGCTGTTCGATTGGCGACCGGGCCTCATCATTTCTGGCTCCATGGCGGCGCTGATCTATGTTTATGCCATCCGCTTTCTGGCCGTCAGCCATTCGACGCTCGATGCGGCGATGAAAAAGCGCGGCAATCGCATGCTCGATGCCAGCCGCGCGCTTGGCGCGAGCCGAATGCGGACCTTCTTCCGCATCGACCTGCCTACACTTTCACCCGCTTTGCTTTCGGCGGGCATGCTGGTCTTTGTCGAAATCGTCAAAGAATTGCCAGCCACCCTGCTGCTGCGTCCACTCGGCGTCGAGACGCTGGCGACGCTGATCTATTCGCGTGCCAATGTGGGTTTGTTTGCGCAGGCAGCGCTTCCGGCGCTGTGTATCGTGCTGGCGGGCACGATCCCGGTCATTCTTGCTTCATGGGCCGGGGATAGGCGAAAAGTTTGACATATCAGGCAGGTGTCTCAGCAATCGTCTTGGCCTATATCTAACGAGGGGCTGGTTTGGCTCCGCCTTGAGGAGACGATGATGACCAAGACCCTGATGCTGGCTGTCGCCAGCCTCGTTCTGGCCACGAGTGCCGCTTTCGCGCAGCCTACTGAGATCCGCATCGGCGTGGCGCTGGAACCACCGGTTCTCGATCCCACCGCCAATGCTGCAGAAGCGGTGGACGTCGTCGTCTATCAGAACATCTTCGAAGGACTGACACGCATCGACCAAAATGGTGCTGTGCAGCCGGGGCTCGCCGACACCTGGGCCATTAGCGACGATGGATTGACCTTCACCTTTAAGCTGCATGAAGGCGTTACCTTTCACGATGGCACGACCTTTGATGCCGAAGACGTCAAGTTCACCTTCGACCGGCTGCTGGCCGAAGACAGCCTCAATGCGCAAAAGGCGCTCTACGAACCCATTGAGGCTGTCACTGTCGTTGATCCGCTGACAGTCGAATTCACGCTGTCACGACCCGATGGACTATTCCTGTTCAATCTCGGGCGTGGTGACGCCGTGATCGTTGCCCCTGAAAGCGCCGAAAACAACGCCACCGACCCCATCGGCACCGGCCCCTTCGCCTTCGTGCAGTGGGATCGCGGCAGCCGGGTCATTCTGGAACAATACGGCCCCTATTGGGGCGAGGCGCCGGCCCTGACCCGCGCCACTTATCGCTTCATCTCCGACACTGCGACGCTAACCAACGCACTACTGGCAGGCGATGTGGATGGCACCAATAATTTCGCGCCCGAAGCGCTCGCGGTCTTCGAGAATAACCCGCAATTCAAGGTGCTGGTCGGCTCTACAGAGGGCGAGACCATTCTGGGCACCAATAATGCCAAGGAGCCATTCAGCGATCTGCGCGTGCGTCAGGCCATGGCCCATGCCCTCAACCGGCAGGAAATCATCGACGGAGCGACCTATGGCTATGGCGTGCCCATCGGCACCCATTTCGCCCCACACCACCCCTATTATCTCGATCTGACCGAGACCTACCCCTACGACCCCGAAGCCGCCAAGGCGCTGCTGGCCGAAGCGGGCTATCCCGATGGCTTCTCGGCTACGCTCAAACTGCCGCCAGTGGCCTATGCTCGACTATCCGGCCAGATCATTGCCAGCCAGTTCGCCGCCGTGGGCATCAAGCTGCAACTGATCAATGTGGAATGGGCGCAATGGCTTGAGGACGTGCTGACCAACAAGGATTTCGACCTGACGATCATCAGCCATGTCGAGCCATTCGACATTGGAATCTATGCCGATCCCAACTACTATTTCGGCTATAACAATGCCGAAGTTCAGGCCCTCAACGAGACGCTCAATGCCACCACGGACGAGGCCGAACGCCAGCGCATCGCGCAGGAAATCCAGACCATTATTTCGGAAGATGCCGTCAACGGCTATCTGTTCGAGCTGGCGCAGACCGGCGTGTGGAACGCCAAGCTCGACGGCATGTGGCAGAACGCGCCGATTGAAGGCGTGGTCCTGCGGGATATTCACTGGTTGGAATAAGGGCGCAATATTGCCTCGACCGTTGACCAGCCCCCTCCCCATTGAGGGGAGGGCCGGGGTGGGGGTGCTGCGGCATCCCCAAGCGACGCGCTCATTGATGGACCTGAACCCCCACCCTCAGCCCCTCCCCTCAAGGGGGAGGGAGGTGATGGGGCCGCGACGCCGGACGTGTGGGGGCACCATTTGACCCTACACCTCTTCCGCCGCCTCATCACCTTCGCCGTCACGCTGTTCCTCGCCGCTCTCGTCATCTTCCTCCTGCTCGATCTGCTCCCCGGCGACCCGGCCCGCTTCATCCTCGGCATCAATGCCAGCGAAGCCAGCGTCGCCACATTGCGGAGCCAGATGGGCCTCGACGCGCCAGCCCATGAACGGTTCCTGAACTGGATCATCGGCATGGTGCAGGGCGATTTCGGCACATCGGTCACCCAGCGCGCCAATATTGGCGGGCTGATTGCCGAGCGCATGGCGGTCACAATGCCGCTGACCATGATGGCGATAATCCTCTCCATGGCGATTGGCCTGCCGCTTGGCATTGTCGCGGCGATGCGCCGGGGCAAGGCGACGGATACCGGCCTGATGATCCTCGCCCAGACCGGGATCGCCATTCCCAATTTCTGGTTCGGCATGCTGCTGACCTTAATCTTCGCCGTGTCGCTGCGCTGGTTACCCACCGGCGGTTTCACCCCATGGCATGAAGACCCCGCCGCAGCCTTTCGCGGGCTGATACTGCCCGGGCTGGCGCTGGCTTTGCCGCAGGCCTCCATCCTTGCCCGCGTCATGCGCACCGCGCTGGTGGATGTGACGGGGCAGGATTTCATCCGCACTGCCCGCGCCAAGGGGCTGACCAAGGCCGAGGCGATCTGGCGGCACGGCATCCGCAATGCAATGCTGCCGGTTCTCACCATTCTGGGCCTGCAATTCGCCTTCCTGATTGCCGGCACGATCATCGTCGAAAATGTTTTCTACCTGCCCGGTCTGGGCCGCCTGATCTTCACCGCCATTTCCGAGCGCGATTTGGTGCTGGTGCGCAGCGCCACAATAGTGCTCGTGCTGGCTGTCACCGCCACCATGTTCATCACCGATTTGCTTTATGCGCTGGTTGATCCGCGCCTGCGGAGACGCGCTGCATGATCGGAAAACGCTTCCTCCGCCACCCCAGTCTCGTCATCGGCCTTACAGCGGCGCTAATCTTTGCGTTTCTAGGCCTGTTATCCCTGGTCTGGACGCCCTATCCCATCGAGCAGATCGTCATCGCCCGCCGCTTTGCCGGGCCGAGCGCTGCCCATTGGCTGGGCACCGACCATCTTGGCCGGGACATTCTATCGCTCAGCATGAGCGGCACGTTCACCAGCTTTCTAGTTGCCGCCTCGGCCTTGATTATCGGCGTCGGCATTGGCGTGCCCATGGGCCTTGCTGCCGCAGCTTGGGGTGGCGCGGTGGAATGGCTGGTGCTGCGCATTTCCGATGTCACCTTCGCCTTTCCATCGGTCGTCATCGCCATTCTCATAGCCACACTGGCCGGTCCGGGAGAACTCAACGCCATTATCGCCATCGGCATTTTCAATATTCCGGTCTTTGCCCGCCTCGCGCGCGGCGGGGCAATGGCTATCGCCACGCAGGATTATGTCGCGGCGGGACGGCTCGCGGGCCTTGGCAATGCTGCCATTGCCGCGCGGCACTTGCTGCCCAATATAGCCAGCCTCATTATCGTTCAGGGCACGATCCAGCTTTCGCTCGGCATTCTGGCCGAAGCGGGCTTGTCCTATATCGGGCTGGGCACGCAGGCCCCGGCAACCAGTCTCGGGCTGATGCTGCGGGATTCACAGAGCCTGTTCCTCATCCACCCCTGGCTCGGCATCGTGCCCGGCCTCACCATCGTGCTCATCGTCATCGCCCTCAACATCGCTGGTGACGGATTGCGCGACGCCATGGACCCACGCCTGCGCCGGGAGGGTCTCAATCATGGCGCTGGTTGAAATCGAGCATCTCTCCATAAGTTTTGATGGGCGCGCCGCGCTTACAGACCTGTCGCTCGCCATCGAGAAAGGCGAGCGGTTCGGCCTGATTGGCGAAAGCGGTTCGGGTAAATCACTGACCGCGCTCGCCATTGCCGGACTGCTACCGGACAATGCCGAAATCTCGGGCGCTATTCATCTCAATGGCGTTCCCCTGCCCCATGACGAAAAGCAGATGGCGCGTTTGCGCGGCACCCATATCGGCATGGTGTTTCAGGAGCCGATGACGGCGCTCAATCCGCTTATGACAGTTGGCGACCAGATCGAAGAAGCCGCCGATCTGTCGCAGAGCGGAGCGGATATTGCTGCATTACTTGTCGAAGTCGGCCTCTTGGCCGAACACGCCAGCCGTTTCCCGCACCAAATGTCCGGTGGACAGCGCCAACGCGCCATGATCGCCATGGCGCTGGCCAGTGCACCAGACCTGCTTATTGCCGACGAGCCCACATCGGCGCTCGATGTCATCACCCAGCGCATGGTGCTCGACCTCATTGCCGAAATCTGTAGCCGCCGCGGCATGACCCTGCTCTTTATCAGCCATGACATAAAAGCGGTCGCGGCGCTGTGTACGCGCATCGGGGTCATGCGGGCAGGCAAATTGGTGGAGATCGGCGAAACCGAAAAGCTTCTTCGACAGCCGGAAGCCGACTACACGCGCCAATTGCTGGCGGCGAGCCGCATGGACCGGCGAGCCACGCAACACGCCCTTGGCGCGCCATTGCTGAGCGTTGAAAATGTCAGCCGCGATTATGCGCAGGGCTGGTTCTGGCTCGGGAAACGTGCCCCATTGCGCGCCGTCAACGCCGTCAGTTTCAATATCCGACAGGGCGAATGCGTGGCTCTGGTCGGTCCCTCGGGCTGCGGCAAGTCCACGCTGGCGCGGATGATTGTCGGTCTCGACACCGCGACGGCAGGCCAATTTGGTCTGGATGGTCAGCGCTATAAGGGCCGCGACCTGCCGCCCTTGCTGCGCGCCGGACTGTCGCTGGTGTTTCAGGACCCGTTCAGCAGTTTTGATCCGCGCATGACCATCGCCCAGTCACTGGCCGAACCGCTGCATCTGCTTGGCCCGCTTTCAAAGACCGAGCGCAAGGAGCGCCTCCATGAGGCCATCAATTCGGTAGGCCTCGACCCGGCCATGCTGACCCGCTATCCGCACGAATTTTCCGGCGGTCAGCGCCAGCGCCTCGCCATTGCCCGCGCCCTGGTGACAAGACCGCGCCTCGTGGTGCTGGACGAGCCGGTTTCAGCGCTCGACGTCTCGGTGCGCGGCGAGGTGCTGAAACTGCTTGCCCGGCTACAGGTAGAACATGGCCTCACCTATCTCATTATCAGCCATGACCTGGACATGGTGGCAGAGATGGCTGACCGGGTATTGGTGATGGAAGCGGGGAGAATTGTGGAGGAGGGCGCGCCAGATGCGCTGTTTGCAGACCCACAGCACAAGCTTACCAAGGCTTTGATGGCCGCACAACTGCCGGATGTGGTTTGATACGGTCAATATACACCGGGCTGTCCTCGGGCCTGACCCGAGGACCACTCAGACCATTGCGTGACGTTGGTAGTGGCCCTCGGATCAAGTCCGAGGGCAGCACGGAGAATGTGGGAAAGGCGGGCTATCCCCGCACGAACACCAGCACCGTCTCGACATTCCCATCACCACCGGCAATCGGGGAAACCACTTTTGTCCTGAGAGCAAAACCAGCGCCCTCGACAAAGGCGATCACTTCTCCCATTGCACGCTCATTGGCATCCAGATCGGTAACAATTCCGCCCTTGCCGACGAACTCACGCCCAACCTCGAATTGTGGCTTGAACAGGATGACCGCCTGCGCCTCCGGCCCGCATAGCGCGAGCGGGGCGGCGAGCACCTTGGTCACGGATACAAAACTTATATCCGACACCAACAGGTCGATCTGCTCGGGAATGATCGCGCGGTCCAGTTCCCGCGCATTCTGCCCTTCAAAGCTTACCACCCGCCTGTCATCACGCAGGCTAGGGTGCAATTGCTCGTGACCGACATCGACGGCAAAAACTTTTGCCGCGCCACGCTCAAGCAGAACCTGGGTAAAGCCCCCAGTTGATGACCCCACATCAAGGCAGGTCTTGCCCGACACCGAGATTCCGCCCGCCTCAATTCCTGCAATGAGTTTCAACGCCGCGCGCGAGACATAGCCCGAAGTCGGATCATCCAGCGTCAGTATATCGGCGTCACCCACCATCTGATTGGGTTTCTTCGCAGGCTCACCATTGACCTGTACAGTGCCGCGCAGAATGGCGTCGCGGGCTCTTGCCCGGCTGGGCATCAGCCCCCGACGTTCCAGCGCCAGGTCGAGCCGGATACGGCTCACCCCTTGATCAGCCGTTCGATCTTGGCAAGCGCGGTGTCGCTGGCTTCTTCATAGGCAATGGTGCCCTGAAACGTGCCATCAGCCTTGATCAGGAAGGTCAGCGCCGTGTGATTGACAAGGTAGAATTCGCTATCCACGTCACCGGCCTTTTCCGAGAACACACCGAAAGCGGCCTTGATCTGGTCGGTCTGGGCCTCGTCGCCCACCAGCCCGATTACGCTCGGGTCGAACCCCTCGACATAATCCTTGACCATTTCGGCGGTGTCGCGCTCGGGGTCGACGGTCACGAAAATGATGCGCAGGTCATCGGCGTCGAGGCCAAGCTGGGCGCGCCATGCGGTGGTTTCAGCAAGCGTGGTGGGACACACATCGGGGCAAAATGTATAGCCAAAAAAGATCAGGCTCGGCGTGCCGCGCAGATCATTTTGCGTAAAGGTTCCACCCTTGGTGGAAGCGATGGCAAATTCCTGACCATTGAGGCCCAGTGGACGCTGCGGCGGCTTGAACATGTAGAGCGCGGTTGCGCCGATGGCTGCAACAGCCACCAGAACCCACAATACGATCCGGAAATTACGCAGGGCCTTATTGGTCATCGTTTCCACGCCTCAAACAGAACTGCCCCTTGATGCGCCGAGGTCGAGGCTCCGGCAACAGGCAGATTGCCGCGCCCGTTCTATTGGGCGTCGAGCGGCTCGACACCCGTGGCCTTACCCTCGCGGCTAAGCGTGATCTTTTCGATCCGCGCTTCGGCGGTCTTGAGCAGGTTTTCGCAATGGGCTTTGAGGGCTTCGCCGCGCTCATAAATGGCGATGGATTCAGCCAAAGGCGCGCGGCCACTTTCGAGTTTGCCGACGATCTGCTCAAGCTGCTCCAGTGCCGCCTCGAAGCTCAGCGATTTCACATCGTCATTGTCGGCCATAATCTGCTCCGCGCGTTCCAGAAATTCAGCCCTTGAGCAATGTTGTCACATGATGGGCAACGCCGCCGCTCAGGCCCTTGAGGTCATAGCCACCTTCGAGCAGCGACACAATCCGGTAGGCGCAACGCTTGCCAGCCACATCCATCAACTTTGCTGTCACCCATGCAAAATCGTCATCCTGCCATTCGAGTTGCGCCAGCGGATCGAGGTGATGGGCGTCGAAACCGGCGGAAATCAGCAACAGATCAGGCGCAAAGTTATCGAGTGCCGGCAGGATGATGTCGGTATAGGCCTCGCGCATGGCCGCGCCGTCCGAGCCCTCGCGTAGCGCCACGTTGAGAATATTGCCCACGCCTGTTTCGCTGGGATGGCCAGTGCCGGGAAAGAGCGGCATCTGGTGGCTCGACGCATAAAAGACGCTCGGATCATCCTTGAAAATGTCTTGCGTGCCATTGCCGTGATGCACATCGAAATCGACTATGGCGATCCGGTCCGCACCATATTTGCGCTGGGCCTCACGCGCCATAATGGCGATGGTATTGATCAGGCAAAAGCCCATCGGCGCTTCGATTTCGGCATGATGGCCGGGCGGACGAATGGCGCAAAAGGCATTGTCGACTTCGCCCAGCACCACCGCGTCCAAAGCCGATAATGCGCCGCCAAGACCGGTCGCCACCACATCGAGAGATTTGCCGGAGATATAGGTATCGCCGTCAAGCTGGCGCATGCCTTCGGCAGGGCGCGCATCGCGCAGGGCAGCGAGATAATCAGGATGATGGACCAGTTCGAGCAAATTCAGGTCACCATAGGGCGCGTCGCGACGCAGCAGCGCATCGAACTGGTCGGCCCCCAGCACATCATTGACCGCACGAATACGGTCGGCGCGCTCGGGATGGCCGGGCGGGGTAAGATGGTCGGCAAAATTTGGTTGGCTGACCAGAAGTGTCGTCAATGCGCTCTCCGCGTGTTGCTTCGTCTTGACGCGGCGCGGGCGTGTTGTCAAACCAACGGCCATGAACGCGCCCACACCAGAAGAGATCGATAATGCCGCGGCCCTGTTGCGGGGTGGCAAGCTCGTCGCCTTCCCCACTGAGACAGTCTATGGGCTGGGCGCTGACGCGACCAATGCAGATGCCGTGCTCTCGATCTACGAGACCAAGGGGCGCCCGCGCTTCAATCCGCTGATCGTGCATTGCGCCGATCTCGCCATGGCCGAGCGCTTTGCCAATTTCGTGCCATTAGCCCGCAGGCTGGCCGAGGCGTTTTGGCCCGGCCCGCTGAGCATTGTTCTGCCGCTCAAATCCGGCCATGGCCTTGCCGATGTGGCCACCGCCGGTCTCGACACAATCGCCCTGCGTGTACCCGATCATCCGGTTGCGCTGGCACTGCTGCGCACGACGGATCGGCCTTTGGCCGCGCCCTCAGCCAATCCTTCGGGCAAGCTCTCACCCACCACCGCCGAACAGGTACGGCGCGGATTTGGCGGCACGGTGCCGGTGCTCGATGGCGGTGCCTGCAAATCGGGCGTTGAATCCACCATCGTCGCCATAGACGGCGACAAATTGATCCAGTTGCGCGCGGGGGCCTTGCCGCGCGAGGAGATAGAGCGCGTCACCGGCCTTCGCGTGACGCCGGCTGAAACCGGCGCGAAAATTTCAGCGCCGGGCATGTTGCTCAGCCATTATGCGCCCAATGCCCATATGCGGCTCGATACCGAACCCAGGCCCGGCGAAGCCTTCCTCGCCTGCGGGCCACAGCGCGCATTCGATGGTATCACGCGCAATCTGTCGGAAAGCGGCGACCTGCATGAAGCGGCGCGTAATCTATTTTCCATGCTGCACGAATTGGATGCGACAGGCGCAAAACTGATCGCCGTCGCCCCAATCCCCGAAACCGGGCTGGGTGAAGCCATCAATGACCGGCTTCGCCGCGCCGCCGCGCCGCGTTCCTAGGGCGCGCACTTAGCGCTTTCGTACAAATTCGGTGCGCAGGACCAGACCCTTGATGGCGTCGTGGCGGCAGTCGATTTCTTCGGGATTATCGGTCAAGCGGATGGTCTTGATCACCGTACCCTGTTTCAGCGTCTGGCCCGCACCCTTGACCTTGAGGTCCTTGATCAGCACCACCGAGTCGCCATCGGCGAGCAATGTGCCGGATGCATCGCGAACTTCTGCAACCTGTGCCTGCGCAGCCTTGACCTCCGAGGCGGGCCGCCATTCGCCACTCGCTTCGTCGTAAATATAGTCGTCATCTTGTGTGCTCATGCCGGACCTATTGCAGCCCGGGCCGGCTTTGCCAAGCCCATTGGCTTATTAGGTGGTCAAAGTCCGCCGCACAGCGTCGTCCCAGCCCTTGACCTTGGCGGTGCGCGTGGCCGCGTCCATGGCCGGTTCAAAGCGGGTGTCGCGGGCCCAACTTGCCGCAAATTCGCTCATGCCCGGCCAGATACCCGCCTGCATGCCCGCCAGCCAGGCCGCACCCAGCGCAGTTGTTTCCAGAATTGTCGGCCTGTCGACCGGCGCATCGAGAATGTCGGCGAGGAATTGCATGGTCCAGTCGGAGGCCACCATGCCGCCATCGACGCGCAACACCGTTTGCTTGCCGCCTTCTTTCCAATCCTTGCGCATGGCTTCGAGCAGGTCGCGGGTCTGGTAACAGACCGCTTCCAGAGCCGCCTTGGCGATTTCAGCCGGGCCGGAATTGCGGGTCAGCCCATAGATCGCGCCGCGCGCTTCGGCATCCCACCACGGGGCACCCAGTCCGACAAAGGCGGGCACCATATAGACGTTTTGCGTCGGGTCCGCTGATTGCGCCAGCGGCCCGGTTTCACTGGCATGTTTGACCAGTTTCAGCCCGTCCCTGATCCATTGCACCGCCGCTCCGGCAATGAAAATCGAGCCTTCCAGCGCATAAATGGTCTGGCCATTCAGCCGATAGGCAATAGTGGTCAAAAGGCGATTATCGGACCGCACCATGTCCTTGCCGGTATTGAGCAGCGCGAAGCAGCCGGTGCCATAGGTGGACTTGACCATGCCCGGCTCAAAGCAGGCCTGCCCGATGGTGGCCGCGTGCTGATCACCCGCTACACCGAGAATGGGAATGGGTGCGCCAAACAGGCTCTCTTCGGTGACGCCGAAATCATCCGCGCAGTCCTTGACCTCAGGAAGGATCGCCACGGGCACATCCAGCAGGTCGCACAGCGCCTCGTCCCATTGATTGCCACCAATATCGAACAGCAGGGTGCGTCCCGCATTGGTGGCGTCGGTGGCATGCACCTTGCCGCCGGTCAACCGCCAGATCAGGAAGGCGTCCACCGTGCCAAAGGCCAGTTCACCCTTTTCGGCCCGCGCCCGCGCGCCTTCGACATTGTCGAGCAGCCATTTGACCTTGGTGCCGGAAAAATAGGGATCGAGCAGCAGGCCGGTTTTCTGCGCGAACAAGGGCTCATGCCCATCGGCCTTGAGGCTGGCGCAAAGCGCAGCTGTGCGACGATCCTGCCAGACAATGGCATTGTGAATGGGTTTGGCGGTCTTGCGGTCCCAGACCAGAACCGTCTCGCGCTGATTGGTAATGCCGATGGCCGCAATATCGCCCGCGCCAATCCCGGCCTCAGCAATGGCGGTCTTGACCGACCAGACCACCGAATCCCAGATTTCCTCCGGGTCATGCTCCACCCAGCCATCCTGCGGAAAATGCTGGGTAAATTCCTTCTGGCCCGACCCCACGATTTTGCGGGCCTCGTCGAAGACAATGGCGCGGCTCGATGTGGTGCCCTGATCGATCGCCAGAATGAACTTTTGCATTTTTCCTCCACTGCCCTCTCCTTGCATGGAGAGATGCCGCATTCTTTGCGTGGTTAGTTTCGCGCCAGATAAGCTTCAAGCCGCGCCACATCGTCAGCGCCGACGCGCAGGCCTAGTTTGGTGCGCCGCCACAAAATATCTTGTGCCGTCCGCGCCCATTCCTCCGCAACCAGATAATCGACTTCGGCCTGATAAAGATCAGCACCGAAATGGGTGCCGAGGTCTTCGTCACTCTTGCGTTGGCCTAGAATGAGCCGTGCTTTGGTGCCGTAAAGCCGCATCAGGCGGCGCAGCAGACCTGCCGGCATGGCTGGATAATCCATGCCCAGCCGCCGCACTTCGGCGTCAAAACTCTTCACGCCGAAATCGCCACCGGGCAAGGTGCTGGTCTTGGTCCAGGCCTCGCCCTTCCTGCCAAGCACGTGCTCGATCTTTTCGAGCACCGACTCCGCCAGCCGCCGCGAGGTGGTCAGCTTGCCGCCGAAGACGTTGATGACTGCGCCCGTGGCCGCATCGCCATCGAGCTTCAATACATAGTCGCGGGTCGCTTCCTGCGCGGCGCTTGCCCCGTCATCGAACAATGGGCGCACGCCGGAATATGTCCAAACAATCTCATCGCGGGTCACATTCTGCGCGAAATACTCATTGGCGGCGGCGAGCAGATAATCTGTCTCTTCTTCGGTGATTTTCACGTTTTTTGGATCGCCGTGATAATCGCGGTCGGTGGTGCCGATCAGGGTGAAGTCGTCCTCATAGGGAATGGCGAAGAAAATGCGCCCATCGCCATTCTGAAAGAAATAGCAGCGGTCGTGATCATAGAGTTTTTTGACCACGATATGGCTGCCCTGGACCAGCCGCACATTATGCGTGCCGTTGTTGCCCATGACGCCATTGATGACCTCGTCGACCCAAGGTCCGGCGGCATTGATCAGCATGCGGGCCCGAACGGTTTGGCGGCCTGCCTCACCATCAAGTTCAATGGTCCAGCCACCATCTTCGCGCCGCGCCGAGGTCACCTTGGTGCGCACATAGACCTTGGCTCCACGATCAGCCGCATCGCGTGCATTGAGCACCACGAAACGCGCGTCATTGACCCAGCAATCGGAATATTCAAAAGCCAGCCGATAGCCGGGCTTTAGCGGTTTGCCCGCTTCATCCTTGGTCAGGTCCAGCGTCTTAGTGGGCGGCAGGAGGCGACGACCACCCATATAGTCGTACATCGCCAGCCCTGCCCGTAGAATGGCGGCGGGGCGCAGGCCCTTGTGGTGGGGCAGAACGAAACGCAGCGGCCAGATAATATGGGGCGCAGCCGCCCACAGCACTTCACGCTCAGCCAGCGCTTCATGCACCAGCCGAAATTCGTAATGTTCGAGATAGCGCAGCCCGCCATGGATTAGCTTGGTCGCCGCCGAGGACGTACCGGAGGCCAGATCGCTCATTTCGGCCAGAGCCACCGAATAGCCGCGCCCCACCGCATCGCGTGCCACACTGGCGCCATTGATGCCGCCACCGATCACGAAAATATCCAGCATCTCATCGCCTCTCGTCGTCATGTTTCGTTTATACGATATTTGTTTTCGTTTGGCAGCATTTTTATTTCGCTTGCGCTGCCATACAAGAGCGGCATTGACCGGGCCAAAAGCGGGGAGTACGCAAGGTTACTCCTTCCCTCCGTCCAAGGCTTTTCGGCCAGTGTTCGACATTCTTGCCGTTATCGCCCCAATCTTCGCGCTCATGGCCTTCGGTTATGGCGCGGTGCGCTATCGCCTGTTTCCGGCGGACGGCATCAAGGCACTAATCGCCTTCGTGAACAATTTTGCGACACCGTGCCTGCTGTTCTATTCAATCAGCACCAGCGATTTTCGATCCGCTTTCAATCTCGGGATCATCGGTCCGTTCTATATCGGTGCTGGCATCTGTTTCGTTATTGGTATCATCGTCGCCCGCAAAGCGTTCAACAACCGCCCCGGCGAAAGCGTTTCAGTTGGATTTGCAGGTACCTTTACCAATACGGTGCTGGTCGGCCTGCCGATTATGACCCGTGCCTACGGAGAAGGCGCCCTGCCGGTGACCCTCTCCATCATCGGGCTCCATGGCGCGATCCTGCTGACATTGGGCATGGTGACGATGGAGCTGACACGCCGCGACGGACAATCGCTGGGCAAGACGCTGACCGTCGCCATTCGCCGCGTCGTCTCCAATCCGCTGATCTGGGGCATTGCCGCAGGCATTATCGGCTCTCTGATCAATCTCGAACTCGTCGAGCCCGCCGAAGCCTTTTTCGTGATGATGAGTCGGGCCGTGGTGCCCGCCGCCCTGTTCGGCATTGGCGGGGCGCTCAACGAATTCAAGCTGAGTGAAAACTGGAAACAGGCGCTGGTGGCCGCGCTGATCAAGCTCATCCTCCACCCGGCAATCGCCTATGTGCTGATGATCTGGGTGCTGCATGTGCCGATTGAAATCGCCCGCTACGGCATTCTGCTCTCGGCCATGCCCGCCGGCGTCAACATCTATGTTTTCGCCACCTATTACGAGCGCGGCGTCAGCGTTGCGGCAAACACGATCCTGATCGCCACGGTGCTCTCGGCACTGACGATTTCAGGCTGGCTGTTTGTGCTGAGTTTGTAGGGCATGCGTTGAGGCTGACAACGACGCCTTACCCCAGTTTTACATTCACTGACTGCACCAAATCCCCAACTGGAACTGCCCGCAGCGGCAGAGCGCTTTCCGCGTCCAGCCCCACGGCAAGCCGCACATAGCGCTCTGTAGAGCAAATCTGCAAACTGGAGTCGAACCCGATCCAGCCCAGCCCGTCGTCATAGGCTTCCGCCCATGCATGCAGCCCGCCGGGATGATCCGCACTCGGCGCAAGATAGCCGGTGACGAAGCGCGCAGGAATATCGAGCGCCCGCGCCGCGCCGATAAACAGATGCGCATAATCAGCAGCGGGCGGCAGCTCGGCCACATCGCCACCCTGCTTTTGCATCTGCGCTCCATCGGCGCTCATCTGCACTTGCTCGTCGGCCTTTTCCGGTAGGCCCAGCGTTTCGCCCACCCGCGCCATCAGCGCGTGTAGACTATCGAGCCGCGTTTCCTTGCCGGTGCGGAATTTGCCATAAAGTGTCACCGGGGCCTTTGTCAGCGGCGTCACCCGTTTATAGAGCGCAGGCACCGGCTCGCCAACGGGTTTGCCCAGAACGCCATTGACCTCTTTGGTGGTCACGACGCCGCGTGCCCGCAACACGATTTCGCCCTCTGGCCGGCTCTGGTTCACCAGATGCACCATATTGCCATAGGCGTCGGTGAAGCGCCCCGCATTGCCGATACCTGCCACCTCGACGCTCCAGCTTTCCACCGTCTGGGCGGGGCCGGAGCCGGGCGTCAGCAACAGATGCAACACTGCCTGCGCCGCACCGGCGGGCAAAGTCAGGGTTAGCGAATGGTCGATTTCAATACGCATCAGTAGAAATTGTAGCTTTCCGAAAGCGCGTCGGACACCCGGTTGTTCCGCGCGATGAACTCGGTCAAAAACTCATGCAGGCCATTGGCGAAAATGGCGTCCATATTGGTGTTCTCGACCATGGCGAGCAGATTGTCCGCCGCCTCCTGACAGCATTCCTTACGACCATAGAGCGTCGCCAGACTATCGACATTCTGCTGCACGAAGCGGGCGCAATAGACGAGCGAGCGCGGCATTTCCGGTCGCAGCATCAGGAAGTCAGCGATGTTATGGGCCTTGTAGCGGTCGTGATAGACATGCCGATAAGCGCGATGCGCCGAGGCAGCCCGCAGGATCAACGTCCATTGCTGGATGTCGATCTCTCCGCCCACCAGTGTCGAACGCGGCAACAGCACGTAATATTTCATGTCCAGAATACGCGCCGTATTGTCGGCCCGCTCGACGAAATTGCCCACCTGCAGAAAGTTGAAGCCATCGTCGCGCAGGATCGTGCCCAAAAGAGCACCCCGGAACTCATGACTGCGCTGCTTCACCCATTGCAACAGGCCCAAGAGCTTCGCCCCGCGTACGTCGCGCGGCTTGATCTGGGAGAATTCGAGCCACGCCCCGTTCATGCTTTCCCACATATCGGTCGTGATTGCAGTGCGAACCGAACGTGCGTTGGTGCGCGCCGCTTGCAGGCATGAATAGACCGAGGAAGGATTTTCAGGGTCGAACATCATGTAGCGAGCGACGGTGTCGACGTCGGCCACTTCATGCTTTTGTGCGAAGAGCTCATCGACTTCCGCGGCCTGCATCATGGAGACCAGATGCTCGCTGGCCCCGCCTTCGCGGCGGCTGGTGAGGCTCATGCGATAACCGACTTCGAGTAGGCGTGCCATATTCTCGGCCCGCTCGACATAGCGTGAGAGCCAGAACAGGTTCTGTGCGGTGCGTCCGAGCATTCTCATGCTTGCACCTCACCGAGTTTAAAGCACCTGCGCCTTCCTCCTCCTTGAGAGGAGGGATTGAGGGTGAGGGTTCTGAAGTCGCCCCGTGCTCGATCTTGGGTATGAGCGCGCTGCGCTCGCAGCACCCCCACCCCGGCCCTCCCCTCAAGGGGGAGGGGGAAGGACAGCGCTTGTGGCGACAAAGGAGCGAAATACTGAAAAACCATCATCAATCTTCCAGCACCCACGTATCTTTCGTCCCGCCGCCCTGCGACGAGTTCACCACCAGCGATCCTTTCTTGAGCGCCACGCGCGTCAGGCCGCCCGGGGTGATCCGCACTTCGTCGCCCACCAGCACGTAGGGGCGGAGATCGACATGGCGCGGGGCCACATCGCCATTGATATGGGTGGGGCAGGTGGACAGGTTCAGCGTTGGTTGGACGATGTAATTGTCGGGCCGTGCCTCGATCTTTTTCTTGAATTCGGTATGCATGACCTTGGACGAAGTCGGCCCCACCATCATGCCGTAGCCGCCCGAGCCGTGCACTTCCTTGACCACGAGATCATGGATGTTTTCCAGCACCCAGGCGCGCTGGTCCTCGTCGGTGCAGTTATAGGTCGGGACGTTCTGGAGAATGGCCTTTTCACCGAGATAGAATTCGATGATTTCGGGCACATAGGTATAGACGGCCTTGTCATCCGCAATCCCCGTGCCGGGTGCGTTGACCAGCGTGACATTGCCCGCCCGATAGGCGTCGAACAGACCCGGCACGCCGAGCATGGAATCGGGCTTGAAGGTCAGGGGATCGAGATAATCATCATCGATACGGCGATAGATGACGTCTACCCGCTCCGGTCCGGTGGTCGTCCGCATATAGACCTTGCCGCCATCAACGAAGAGATCGTGGCCCTCGCAAAGCTGGGCGCCCATCTGGTCGGCCAAAAACGAGTGCTCGAAATAAGCTGAATTGAAAATGCCCGGTGTCAGCACTGCGATATTGGGACTATTGCCAGTAAATCCTGTCGGCGCGACGCTTTCCAGCGTTCGGCGCAGATTTTCTGGATAGGTCTCGACCGGCGCGACCTTGGATTTCTGAAACAGATCAGGCGCCAGAAGCATCATCGCTTCGCGGTCTTCCAGCATATAGGAGACGCCGGAAGGTGTGCGCAGATTGTCTTCGAGCACAAAGAACTCGTCCGGCCCGGTTCGGACAATGTCGACGCCAATAATATGGGCATAGACGCCGCGCGCCGGCTCCAACCCCATCATCTGCGGGCAGAAGGCTTCGTTGTTGAGGATGAGCTTTTCGGGCACGCGCCCGGCCCTCAAAATCTCCTGCCGATGATAGACATCGTAGAGAAAGGCGTTGAGCGCCTTGACGCGCTGCTCGATCCCCTTTGAGAGCCTGCGCCATTCATTGGCAGCAATGATGCGCGGAATGACATCAAAGGGAATGACCTTTTCGGTGCCTTCCTCCGAGCCATAGACGGCAAAGGTAATGCCCAGCTTACGGAAGATCGCTTCCGCATCGGCCTGCATCAGCGCCAGCGCCTTGTCCGGCTGCTCGGCCAGCCATTCACTCAGCGCCCGGTAGGGTTCGCGGACCGAACCGTCCGGATTGTACATTTCATCAAACGGGGTCTTCTCGCCCATTCTGCTCCGCTAAATTGTTACGGCATTCCCATCGCACCTGCATTGCTACACGTTTGTTCGCCGCCGTCCAGACAGTCAAAACAGGAGGATGCCGCTTTTCGTGCAGGTCTGGGTTGCAGAGGCTGCGCAAAAGATGCTCTCATTCGCGCGGTGTTAGCCGAGCGCCCTATCGCGCCTATCTAGGCCCGACTTTGGCCGATTGGATCGACTTCACCCGAATACGGATTCCACCGCTGTCGAGCTTTTCAAGATCGAAAGCGTTGGTCTGCCGCACCAGATCACTCAGCTTGGCGGAGCCGAAGGTTCGCGGGTCGAAGTCTGTGACAAGATTACCAAGATGCTGGCCAACAAGGCCCAAGGGAACCCAACCGTCCTCGCTGTCGACCTGTTTGATTGCGCGCTTCAAAAGCGGAATGGACTGAGACGGCGGCTTCAGGGGCGCGATCTTATCCGGCACGATGGGCGTATTGGCCAGCGGCGTCGGCAAAAGGTTTTCGGTATAGATGAACCGGCGGCAAGCCTGACGGAAGCTCTCCGGCGTCTTCTGCTCGCCGAAGCCAAATACATCGACGCCCTGCTCCCGGATTCGAGCCGCCAGGCGGGTGAAGTCGCTATCGGATGATACAAGGCAGAAGCCGTCAAACCGCCCGCTATGCAGCAGGTCCATGGCGTCTATCACCAGAGTGATGTCGGACGCATTCTTGCCGATAGTGTAAGCAAATTGCTGTTGGGGGATGATAGCGTATCTGGACAAGACGTCCGCCCAAGCCTTTGACCTTGAGCTGGAGAAATCTCCGTAGATGCGCCGTACGCTGGCTTCGCCAATTTTTGCAACTTCTTCGAACAATCCCTCAGCGATCTGAGCCGATGCGTTATCGGCATCGATCAGCACTGCCAGTCTTGCAGCACGCTCACCAGTTGCCATGTGTTTCCTCCCCCTCTTCGGCTGCAAATGTGGGTGGCCTGTCTTTAGCTCGCAACCAGACCCTTCAGATTACGGTAAATCGCTCCTTGCCCTTGGCCCGGCGGATGGCGGTCGTTACTGTCATCGCATCAGAGGAAACCACATTTCATGACCATCGAGATTTTACAGACCCACCCTCTCCTTGCCTCCTGCGAAAAAGCGCTGGCCGAGCGCTACATGGTTCACAAGCTGCATGAGCAGGCTGACAAGGACGGATGGCTTGCCACCAACGGCGCACGCATCCGCGCACATGCGGGATCGGGCGTACAGGCCGATCTCATGGACAAATTGCCTAATCTTGAAATCATCGCCAGCTTTGGTGTCGGCTACGACAATATCGACATTGCCGGGGCCAAGGCGCGCAACATCCGTGTCACCAATACACCGGACGTGCTGAATGATGCCGTTGCCGAATTGACGCTTGGCCTGATGATTTCGCTGGCGCGGCGCATTCCGCAATCGGATCAGTTCGTGCGGCAGGGAAAATGGCCGAGCGGCGGTTTCGGTCTCTTTTCTGAGCTCACCGGCAAGACGGTCGGCATTCTGGGTCTCGGGCGCATTGGCAAGGAAATCGCCACGCGCCTGCAAGCCATGAAGATGCGCGTCGTCTATCACGGTCGGAAACAGCAACCCAACACGCCCTATATCTACTACGACAATCTCGAAGACATGGCCCGCGACAGCGACTGGCTGGTGGTCATCGCTCCGGGCGGCAAGGGCACGGAGGGCATAGTCAGCCGCAAGGTGCTCGAAGCACTCGGGTCAAACGGTTACATCGTCAATGTCGCTCGCGGCACGCTGATCGACGAAGCGGCCATGCTGGACTTGCTGCAATCCGGTGGCCTCGGCGGTGCGGCGCTGGATGTTTTTGTCGATGAGCCCAAAGTGCCCGAAGCCTTCTTGGCGTTGAACAACGTCGTGCTTTCGCCCCATCAGGGCAGTGCCACCCACCAGACCCGCGATGCCATGGGTGCGTTGCTCGTCGCCAATCTCGAACGTCACTTTGCCGGTGAGCCCCTGATCAGTGCGGTGGTCTAGCGTCTGAGGCTTCGGCGCGCCGCAATACACCCCTGCATGCAATGCGGATTAACAGCGGGCGGAAAACACAATAGCGTCCGGCAAAATTCTGGGAGTCTGAGAATGAGTGAATGGTGGCGTGGCGGGGTAATCTATCAGGTCTATCCGCGCTCGTTTCAGGACAGCAATGGCGACGGTATCGGCGATCTGGCTGGCATCATTGACCGGCTCGATCACATTGCCAGCCTCGGCGTCGACTGCATCTGGCTCTCGCCCATCAACCAGTCGCCACAGGCCGATATGGGCTATGACGTGTCCGATTACATGGCCGTCGATCCGCTGTTCGGTTCGCTGCAGGATTTTGATCTGTTGATGGAAAAGGCCCATGAATTGGGCCTCAAGGTCATCATGGACCAAGTGGTCAGCCACACCTCATCGCAGCATCCCTGGTTTCTCGAATCCGCCTTTAGCCGCGATAATGCCAAGGCTGACTGGTATGTGTGGGCCGACGCCAACCCCGATGGCACCCCGCCCAATAACTGGCTGTCGGTGTTCGGCGGCTCGGCCTGGGAATGGCACACCGCGCGCAAGCAATATTACCTCCACAATTTCCTGACCTCCCAGCCCGATCTCAATTTCCATAACCCGGCGGTTCAGGACGCCGTGCTCGAAGCCATGCGCTTCTGGCTCGACCGGGGGCTGGATGGTTTCCGGCTCGATACGGTCAATTACTATTTCCACGACGCCAAGCTGCGCTCCAATCCACCGCTAGCGGAACTGAGAGGCAAGCCGGCGACCAACCCCTACGATATGCAGAGCCACAAATTCTCCAAGAGCCAGCCGGAAAATGTGGACTGGCTGCGCAAGGTCCGCGCCATGATGGACGATTATCCCGGCTTGACCACGGTGGGCGAAGTGGGCGATGACGAGCGCGGGCTGGAACTGATGAAGCAATACACATCGGGCAGCGATCTGCTGCACATGTGCTACTCGTTCGATTTCCTCGGCCCCAAATTCTCCGCCGCACATTTCCGGTCGAAAGTGGAGGCCTTCTTTGCCGAAGGCGCGACCGGCTGGCCCTGCTGGAGCTTTTCCAACCACGACGTCATTCGTCACATGACCCGGTGGGCGCCATTTAGCGCCTCGCCCGCCGATCTATCGCGGCAGGCCATCGCGCTGATGTTGACGCTCAAGGGATCAGGGGGGCTTTATCAGGGCGAGGAACTGGGCCTGCCGGAAGCCGATATTCTTTATGAGGAACTGACCGATCCGCGCGGCATCCGCTTCTGGCCGGAGGACAAGGGGCGCGACGGCTGCCGCACCCCCATGCCTTGGCAGCAGAGCCTGCCCCATGCCGGGTTCACCCATGGCAAGCCCTGGCTGCCAATCAAGCATACGGCCACCGCACTCAGCGTCGATGTGCAGGAAGCCGACCCCAATTCGACCCTTCATTATTACCGGCAGATTCTAGCCTGGCGGAAAAACCATCCCGCCCTCAAGACCGGGGACATCACCTTCTTCGATTGCGACGAGCCGGTGCTGGCCTATGCCCGAACCGACGGAAACAAGGACATGGTCTGTGTCTTTAACCTGTCGGCCGAGCCAGTGACTGTCAGCCTCTCCGGCGTCGAGCTTGCACTCGAAGCGATCAGCCACAACGCTGAATTGTCGGGGCCGACGCTCGCTCTGGGCCCCAATGGCTTCGCTGTGCTGCCCGCGCCGGCTGGCGAGGGCACCGTGCGCTACAGCGCCTGATTGATCAGGGGTCGACCCGTTCAAAACTATCGGGGTGGAAAAACTGCATTTCCTCCCCGCCGCCGGGCTTCTTCACAAAAGCCCGTATGCAGCCGCCCCACATTTCGGCGCGCGTCGCATCGACGCCCATCTGGCGCAATTGCATCAGGTTGAACTGGTTCTTTTCGTCCTGGCTCATCTTGCCGCCGACGGAAATGCCAAAGGACACATGAACGCCGGGCCGCGATGCATAGCAGGATGCGGTGGATGCCTGAGCAGCGCCCGTCAAGGCAAGGCCGAGCACCAGCGCAGTCACAATGGGCTTGATCATGATACGAACTCCTTTTCTCGCCTCATGATCGTCAAATACGGCTTTCCTGTGCCTTTTTCTCCTGCCAGCGCACCAGCACGACTACGGCGGGAATGGCAAAACTGAGCATCAGCAGGCGAATGACGTGGTGAGCGGCGATGAAGGCCGTGTCATAGCCCAGCGCGATACCCAAAGCGCCCATGCCTTCAAGCGCGCCCGGCGACAGGCCCAACCAGATCTGGCCGAAGGGCATATCGACCAATTGAGCCACGCCAAAGGTCATCAGCGTGACGATGCCGAGCGTCATGCCGGTTGCGATCAGTCCTCCCTTGGCCGCCGCCGCAAATTCGGCGCGGGTAATGCCCTTGAACCGCGAGCCAATCAGCGCACCGGTCATGACGAAGGTGATCACCACCAGAGCAGTCGGCATGGCTTCGGTATAAAGCCCGCCCAGCTTGGCCGTCGTCGCTGCGGCCATAGCCCCCAGCACCATGCCTGCGGGCACTTTGAGCCGGATAAAGAGCAGTCCGACAGCAACGCAGCCCAGCGCCAGCAGCACCAGTTGCAGTGGCGAGAGAAAGGCGCTCGCCTGGGGCGGTGGAAAGTGGTCGATGGGCAGGAATACGGCGCCGATCGGCACGGCGATAGTCAGCATCAGGATGCGGATCACCTGAATGATGACGATCTGGCGCGGGTTGCCGACACCCGTCGCCGCAATGCCCATGACGAAGGACAGATGACCAGGGAAGGAGCTGAGATAGGCCGTGCCTGGATCGAGCTTAAAAACGCGTGTCAGCATCCAGCCTGTCGCCGCTACGATAAGCACCAGTTCCAGCGCCAGTGCCGCCAGCGAGATCGGCCAGCTGGCCAATAGAGACAAGGAATCAGGCGCAACGCTGGCCCCCATCGACATGCCGATGAGCACAAAAATCACATCGCGCAGTCGGTCGGGCATCGATACCGGCAGGCCCAGCATCGCGGCAATGGTCACCGCCAGAGCCCCACCCATCAGCCATCCGGCAGGCAGGCCAGCCAGGTCGGCCAAAAAGCCACCAGCAGCAGAGATGGCAAGGGTGAACAGAACCGGAAGCAGCGACTGAAACGAAAAGCGGGCGGAAGACATCGTAGCCAGCACTAGCCGATTATGTGCCTATGTTAAACGTTGATTGGAATGATCAATAGCAGCGGTGGTATAGGCGCTACCCGACAGGCAGCGCGCGTTCCACCAGCCGGGCCCAATAGCTCACGCCGACCGGAATAGCGTCGTCGTTGAAGTCGTAAGTGTCGGTATGGAGTTCGGACGAAGCGCCATTGCCGAGGAAAATATAGGCCCCCGGTCGCTCGTTGAGCATGAAGGAGAAATCCTCCCCGCCCATGGAGGGCACTGTATCGGGATCGACCCGATCCGTCCCGACGATCTCGGCTGCAACCTCGGCAGCGAAGGTCGCCTGTTCGGCCGCATTGACCGTTACCGGATAGCCGCGCACATACCGGATTGCGGCGCTCGCCCCAAAACTCAGCGCAAACTGGGGCACGAATTCGGCCAGCCGCGCTTCGATGAAATCCTGCACGCCACCATCCAGCGTACGCACTGTGCCGGTGATCTTGGCAGTGCGCGAAATCACGTTATCGGCCTGGCCGGCCTCCACCATGGTGACAGAGAGAACGGCACTTTCGAGCGGATCGAGATTGCGCGACACGATGGTCTGCAGCGCCGTCACCAGTTGGGCGGCGACGATGATCGGATCGATGGTCTGCTGGGGCCGCGCGGCGTGCCCGCCCTGCCCTTCGATGTCGATATAGAAGCGGTCGGTCGCCGCCATGATGCCGCCAGCGCGAATGCCGAACTGACCCAGTGGCATGCCCGGCCAATTGTGCATGCCATAGACTTCATCGATGCCGGTTTTTTCAAACAGGCCGTCCTCGATCATCACCTTGCCGCCACCGCCGCCCTCTTCGGCAGGCTGGAAAATCAGCGCCACGCGCCCATCGAAATTGCGCGTTTCGGCCAGATATTTGGCCGCACCCAGTAGCATAGCGGTGTGCCCGTCATGGCCGCAGGCATGCATCTTGCCCGGCAAGGTTGAGGCATGAGGAGCGCCGGTTTTTTCGGTCACGGGCAGCGCATCCATATCGGCGCGCAGGCCAATGGTGCGCCCGCTGGTATTGGTACGGCCATTGATGATGGCGACGACGCCGGTCCCCGCAAGGCCGGTGATGATCTCGTCGCAGCCGAAGCTTGTCAGCTTTTCCACCACGATCGCCGAAGTCCTGTGCACATCGAACAAAAGCTCCGGATGCGCATGGAAATCGCGCCGCCAGGCGGCGATTTCAGGCTGGAATTCGGCAACGCGGTTCAAAACAGGCATAGACAAACCAAAGCAGGGAGATGAAAGGGGCAATGTCTCTGTCCCAAGCCTCTCCGTCAACTCCCGCTGTCACAAGTCTGCCCCCGCGCCATCGCCAGGGCCGCACCACACTTGCTTCAACCCTGCCGCGCCGCTAAGCCATGCCTGCCCCGATAAGGAGGTCCGCCATGAGCGAGGCTAAAGACCAGGCCGATCAGGAAATTGCATTCTGCGCCGCTATTCTGGCGAAAAGCGCATCCAATGTGCTGCTGGAAACGCTTCGCGATGCGCCGGACGTCAAGGCATGGTCGCATTATCCGGACGGCGACGTGTTCGATCCCGCCAGCGGTGCGCAATGGTATTATCATTGCCATTCGCCTTCGAGCGATGCTGAGGAGCATGGCCATTTCCATTGCTTCGTCCGGCCAGAGGGCACAAACGGTCCTGTGCATCATCTGGCGGCCATCGGGGTCGATCCCTATGGCAAGCTGCATCGCATCTTCACCGTCAATCATTGGGTTGTGGGCGATGACTGGCTGGACGCCCCAGCGACGATCCCGCTGCTGGAAAAATTCGACGTGCAGATGGCCCGCCCTTCTTATCTCGTGAACCGCTGGCTCACCGCTATTTTTGTGCGCTACGAAGACGAGATCGCCAGCCTCATACGGCAGCGGGACGCGGTAATCGCCGCTCATGCCCAAGGCAATATGGAGCAGAACCGGCAGGATCGAGGGCTTGAGGTTACAGCCGAATTCCGGCCCTGAGCCGAGCCGGAGGCATCCGTTCCAATCAAAAGCGTCGCACCGAACCGATATTCCCTTTCTGCGCCTTGCCCCATTGGCCCCTTTTTGCGATTGAAGCGGCAACCTGACGGAGCTGCTCATGAAAATCCTCGTCGCGGTGAAGCGCGTGGTCGATCACAATGTCCGCATCCGGGTCCGGCCCGATGGCACGGGCGTCGAGACTAATGGCGTGCGCATGTCGATGAACCCGTTCTGCAAGCACGCAGTCGAGGCAGCGGTTCGGCTGGCGGAAGCCGGTCAGGCCAATGAAATCGTCGTCGTTTCCATTGGTCCGAAGGCCAGCAATGATGTCATCCTCACCGCTCTGGCCATGGGCGCACATCGCGGCATTCTGATCGAGACCGACGCCGCGCTTGAAACCCTCGCCATTGCCAAGCTGCTCGCCAAGGTTGTTGCCGAAGAGCAGCCCGATCTGGTGCTTTTGGGCAAGCAGGCCGTGGACGACGACAGCAATCATGTCGGCCAGATGCTTGCTGCGCTGACCGACCGGCCGCAAGCCACCTTTGCTTCGGAAATCAAGGTTGATGGACAGACGCTCACCGTCACCCGCGAGGTTGATTATGGCCGTGAGACGATCGCACTGCCCCTGCCCGCCATCGTCACCGCGGACCTTCGCCTCAATGAGCCGCGCAATGCCGCCCTGCCCATGGTGATGAAGGCCCGCTCCAAGCCTTTGGCGGTGCGCCCCGCCACGGATTTCGGCGTCGATCTGACGCCGCGTCTCACCATCGAAACCATTTCGCCGCCGAGTGAGCGCGTGGCCGGGACAACGGTGGATTCTGTATCGGAACTGGCCGGTATCATCGTCTCTGACGTCAATGCGATGGAGGCGATCTGATGAGCGTTCTGGTTCTTGCAGAAGTCGATAATGGCGTCCTTTCCCCGGCCACTGCACGGATCGTCAATGCGGCGAGCCAGTTTGGCGCTATCGATGTTGTGGTGGTTGGGTCCCGCGCTGCTGCCGATGCGGCTGCCCTTCTGGGCGGCGTCGGCAAGGTGCTTTTCAGCGACGCCAGCCTTCTGGCAGATGGTTTCGTCTCGCTGCTGGCGGGCCTCGCCGGGTCTTACGACTATCTGGTCTCGGGCGCTTCGAGCCTTGGCAAGGACGTGATGCCGCGCCTCGCCGCAAAGCTCGACATTCAGCCAGTGACCGACATTGTCGCCATCGCCGCAGGCAATCGCTTCACCCGTCCGATCTATGCTGGGAATGCGCTCGAAACCGTTGTCGACGGACAGGCAAAGCATGTGCTGACGGTTCGCGCTTCCGCCTTTTCGCCAGTGGCCAACGGCAATGCAGCGCCCGTCGAAGCGCTCAATGGGGACGTGCAATCGGTCGCCAAGTTTATTGCCGCCCATCGCACCGAGAACGACATTCCCGATCTTTCCACGGCGCAAATCGTGGTCGGTGGCGGGGTTTCGGTCGGCTCGGCAGAGGGCTTTGCGCTGATCGAAAAACTGGGCCGGACGCTTGGGGCCGCGATTGGTGCCACCCGCGCCGCCGTCGACGCGGGCTACGCCCCTAATGACTGGCAGGTCGGACAGACCGGCAAGATCATCGCGCCCGACCTTTATATTGCCGTCGGCATTTCTGGTGCGCTTCAGCATCTGGCCGGAATTCAGGGCGCCAAGAAAATCATCGCCATCAACAGCGATGCCGAGGCCCCCATCGTCAAAATCGCTGATGTGGTGCTGATCGGTGATCTGTTTGAGATCGTGCCGCAATTGACGGCAGAACTGGAAAAATCCGGGCTCAAACGCTAGGCCCTACGCGTCCTCTTTCGTTTGCAAAAATTCCCACCCGGCCTATAAAGGCCTCGCTTTCCACCGGACTTCCACACATGTTCGAAAATCTCACCAAGGCTCCCGGCGACAAGATTTTGGCGCTCATGGGCGAGTATGCCGCCGATTCCCGTTCCACAAAGATCGACCTTGGCGTCGGTGTCTATAAGGACGAAAAAGGCGTCACCCCGGTGATGACCTCAGTGCGCAAGGCCGAAGAGCGGATACTTTCGAACGAAAAGACCAAGACCTATCTCGGCATTGCCGGGAACAAGGGCTATGGCTCCGCTGTGCTGGACCTCGTGCTGGCGAACAGCGTGGACCGTTCTCGTGTCCGCATTGCGCAGGCGCCCGGCGGCACCGGCTCGCTCTGGGTCTTGATGCAGCTCATCAATCGCGCCCGTCCCGGCGCAACGGTTCATGTGTCTGATCCGACCTGGGCCAACCACAATCCTATCGCGATCAATTCCGGCCTTAAGGTCGCCACCTATCCCTATTTCGACACCGAGACACGCGGCGTCAAATTCGAGCAGATGCTTGCGGCGCTTGATAAGCTGAGCGCCGATGATGTCGTTCTGCTGCACGGTTGCTGCCACAATCCGACCGGCGCGAACCTCACTGATGCCCAGTGGGATCAGGTCGCGGCAAGTCTGGCCAAAACCGGCGCCCTGCCCTTTATCGATCTGGCCTATCTCGGTTTTGGCGACGGCATCGAGCCGGACGCCTATGGCACCCGCAAGATCGTTTCGTCGGTTCCCGAAGTGCTGCTTGCCTTTTCGGGTTCGAAGAATTTCGGCCTTTATCGCGAACGTGTCGGCGCTGCTATTTTGGTGGCGCGCAATGCCGAACAGGCTGACGTCACCAATAGCCAGTTGCTCAACATCATTCGCGGTGCCTATTCGCAGCCACCCGATCATGGCGCGGAAATCATCCGCACCATTCTCGAAGACGCTGTCCTGCGCGCCGAATGGGAAACCGAGCTGGCCGAAATGCGTAATCGCATGATTTCGCTGCGCCAGAAGCTGGCAGCCGCCATCCGCGAGCGTTCCAATTCGAGCGACTTCGATTTCGTGGCCGACCATCGCGGCATGTTTTCGCTGCTTGGGCTTACAAATGATGCCGTCGAGCATCTTAAAGCCGCAAACGGGGTCTACATGACCGGGGATAGCCGCATCAATATCGCTGGTATTCCCGAGGATCGCGTCGGCGATCTCGCGGAAGCCTTTCTGGCCGCAAGCCGCTGAGCCAATGCTTGCGGCTCCGCGCCGCCATGCTACACCTTGGCCAGACCGGCCAATCGGATGATTATCTAGGAGGGAACGATGAAGTTCTTCGTCGATACTGCAGACACCGCCGCCATCAAGGAACTCAATGAAGCGGGCCTGATCAATGGCGTGACGACCAATCCGTCGCTGATCGCCAAGTCGGGCCGCGATTTCAAGGAAGTCATCAAGGAAATCTGCGGCATCACGCCCGACCCGGTTTCGGCTGAAGTTGCCAGCCTTGAATATGAAGGCATGATTGCCGAAGGCGAGCATCTGGCCAAGATTGCCAAGAATGTTGTCATCAAGCTGCCGCTGACCCTGAACGGCCTCAAGGCCACCAAGTATTTCAAGGACAAGGGCATTCCGACCAACGTCACGCTCTGCTTCTCGGCCAATCAGGCCCTGCTCGCTGCCAAGGCTGGCGCGACCTACATTTCTCCGTTCATCGGTCGTCTCGATGACATCAATGCCGATGGCATGGAGCTGATCGAAAACATCCGCACCATTTATGACAATTACCAGTTCGAGACCCAGATTCTGGCCGCCTCGATCCGCACGCCGAACCACGTGACGCAGGCCGCTCTCGCCGGTGCCGACGTTGCAACCATTCCGCCGGACGTGATCAAGAAGCTGGCCAACCACCCGCTGACCAATGCGGGCATTGACGGCTTCGTCAAGGATTGGGCCAGCACCGGTCAGTCGATCCTCTAAGGACTGACAAACATAAAACTCAAGGTGAGCTTGTCGAACCTTGAGCCATAACAAAGACCTCGCCCTCGACAAGCTCAAGGGTGAGGTCTTCTTCTTTCGGGACTTGCCATGGCCGACACAGACCTCTCCGCCCAGATCAAAGCCGCGCTCGCTCGGGTCGAAATCCCCGGCGGCGGTGATCTTGCGAGCTATGCGGGCCTGTCTGAAATCATCGTGACGCCCGGGGCGATTGCCTTTGCCATTGCGGTCGCCACCGGCATGGAGGCCGCTTTTGGACCGGCGCGGGACGAGGCGCAGAAGGCCGCGCAGGCTCTGGGTGGCTCGCGCAAAGTGATGGTTTCCATCACCGCAGAAAAGTCCAATTCTCCCAAATTCGGCCATGGGTCTGCCGTGCCGCAGGGCAAAACGCGGGTCAAAGGGGTTAAGCGCATCATCGCGGTTGGCTCGGGCAAGGGCGGGGTCGGCAAATCCACCTCTGCCGTCAATCTGGCCCTGTCATTGGCTGCAGAAGGGCTCAAGGTTGGCCTGCTCGATGCAGACCTTTACGGCCCTTCCATTCCGAAATTGCTCGGCATCGAAGGCAAGCCCGCTATTCGTGACGACGCGATTTTCACGCCCCATGAGGCTTTTGGGCTCAAGGTCATGTCCATCGGATCCATGCTGGTGCCCGGCCAGGCCGTGGTCTGGCGTGGGCCAATGGCCACTTCGGGCCTGCGCCAATTGCTGCGGGAGACCGATTGGGGTTCGCTCGATGTGCTGATCATAGACCTGCCGCCGGGCACCGGGGATATCCATATCGCGCTGTTCCAGCAGACAGTGGTGGACGGCATGGTCGTGGTCTCGACCCCGCAGGATCTGGCGCTGATCGATGCGCAGAAGGCCATCGACATGGTGCGGCGCATGAATGTGCCGGTGCTCGGCCTTATCGAAAATATGAGCTATTTCATCGCCCCCGACACGGGCAATCGCTATGACATTTTCGGCCATGGCGGCGCGGAAAAGGCCGCGGCAAAGCTCGACATCCCCTTCCTCGGCGCCGTGCCTCTGGTCATGTCCATTCGTGAGGGCTCTGACGCTGGCGAGCCGCCGGTTGCCGCAAACCCGACAAGCGCGGAAGCGATCGCCTATCGCGACATTGCCAGAAAATTGCTGGCGGCTAGCTCCGGGCTTTAGAAGGCACTCCCCACCAGATGAGACCGCAATCGTTTACTGAAATCGATTGCATAGGCTGCGCGAACGGGCTATCCGGCTAAGTCGCTGCGCCTGAGGCTGGCAATGGAGGGGAAATATGTTCTCGTTTGAGCGCCGGGATTTCGGTCCCGATTTCACGTTTGGCGTTGCTACGGCCGCTTATCAGATCGAAGGCGGACAGGGCCATGGTCGTGGCCAGTCGATCTGGGACACATTTTCATCGACGCCGGGCAATGTGCATAATGGCGACACCGGCCTTCATGCCTGCAATCACTACGACCTCTGGCCGCAGGATCTCGACCTGATCCGCGATGGCGGGTTCGATGCCTATCGCTTCTCCTTTGCCTGGCCGCGTCTTATTCCCGAGGGCACTGGCGCCATCAATCAGGAAGGCGTCGATTTCTACGACCGGCTGATCGACGGCATGCTCGAACGCGGCATCAAGCCCTATGCTACGCTCTATCACTGGGACCTGCCTTCTGCGCTTCAGGATCGCGGCGGCTGGATGAACCGCGACATTGCCAGCTGGTTCGCCGATTACGCCACACTGATTGCGCACAAATTCGGGGATCGTCTCGAGGCCACCGCCACGATCAACGAGCCGTGGTGTGTCGCTTTCCTCAGCCATTTCCTCGGCGCTCATGCCCCCGGCTACCGCGATTTGCGCGCCGCAGCCCGCGCCATGCATCATGTGCTCTTTGCTCACGGAACCGCCATTGATGCGCTGCGCGCCGAGGGCACGAAAAATCTTGGCATTGTGCTCAACCTCGAAAAGTCAGAGCCAGCCACCGACAGCGACGAAGACAAGGCCGCTTTCGACTTTGGCGATGCGCTGTTCAATCGCTGGTATCTGGGCGGCGTGTTCAAGGGTCAGTATCCCGACATCCTGACCAAGTGGCTTGAACCCTATATGCCTGCCAATTATCAGGCCGATATGGATGTGGTGTCGCGTCCGCTCGACTGGCTGGGGATCAATTACTACACACGCGGTCTCTACAAAGCCTCGTCCGAGCCGGGTCGGCCTACCGAGCAGGTAAAGGGACCGCTGGAAAAGACCGATATTGGCTGGGAAATCTACCCGCAGGGTCTTTCGGACCTCCTGGTGCGCGTCTCCAACGACTATACCAAAATCCCGATCTACGTGACCGAAAACGGCATGGCCGAGGTCGAGGGCGAGGATGATCCGCGCCGCGTCAAATATTACGACGACCACCTCAAGGCCGTTCTGGCCGCGCGCAATGCCGGAGCCGATGTGCGCGGGTATTTCGCTTGGTCGCTGCTCGACAATTACGAATGGGCGGAGGGCTATAACAAGCGCTTCGGCCTCGTCCATGTCGACTACGAAACCCAGAAGCGGACACCAAAGGCAAGCTATCGCTCGTTCCAGGGGCTATTGCACAATAGCCGATAGGATGTGCCAAAACGCCGGACGGCCATGAGCTTCCGGGTTTGCGGTGGTGTGCCGCTGCTTCGAAGAGACTGCGGCATGGGGCGAGGTTCGCCTCGGTGCCGGTCGTCCGGCTGGGTTGTATAGGTGAGGAAAACCTCGCCCCATGCACCGGAGACTCGTTCATCGCGCTGGGTGGGCGGATTTGCATCCATAGTGCCATCCATGAGGGACTGCTTCGTCTTCGCCCTGCTGGCGACGTGG
>PJTZ01000057.1_pt1 | contig 141062 bp, 116 predicted proteins | sample 1512131 | NCBI WGS metagenome assembly PJTZ01 (sample SAMN08177679, study PRJNA422409) | Soil metagenome, whole genome shotgun sequencing project. | reverse complement strand
TCAGCAGAGCAGTGATGACCAGCACCATGTTTACGGCAATTGCCGTGAATGTTTCCTGGCCCGACGTTGCAAAAAAGGCCGTAAACGGCACAAGTACGCAAATACCCACTGCAAGAGCGGCGGCGCGCACATGCATGAGACAGAACATGCAGCCTATGGTGGTGATGCCCATGTAGAAGGCGATCTGCGATTGCATATAGGCATCGCCATAAGGAAATAGGCTCAGGCTCCACGTGGTGAACCCGATGGCCAGGACCGCCCCCGTCCAGATCATCGCCAGAAGTCCCAGCCGTGCCTTGGCAAGAGATACCTGCTGATTGCGATTTCGTATCCACACGAGGGTTCGCAACAGGCAGATGAGGGCAAGACTTACCGGGATATAGAGTGTCAGCCAAACCGGGGCGACGTCGTAGTGGGTCCAGGCAACGATCAGCGTATTGGAGACGAGCATCACATAAAGGAGCGGCACCTGACGGCTCAAAGCGCGCCATTGGGCAAGCGTCAACTCCGGCATGTCGGACGCATCGGAAAATAATTCTTTTATACGCCGCATCGCTAGCATGAAGTCAGCCCCCTTGGGCCGAACCGTACGTGGAAATACACTAATAGAAAGGAAAAAGGTTTCCGCCTTTCTTTTTTATATTTGAAACGTTGCATTTGCCTTTAAAGCAGCGTGACAAAGCGCGGGCACCCCATTGGAAGCGCCTGTCGTTCCGGCTAGAAGATCGCATGAAATCGATTTCGTCGGCTCTCGTGGGGCCGGCAATGCCGGGATGCTCCCGGACAGGGAGGATTATTCATGGCGATCGCCACCAACAATTCCGCACTCGCTTTGAATGGCACGTTCAGTCTTGTCGCGCCGAGCCGTCAGATTTCCACCACCATGTCACTGCCCGGTGACGTTCACGGTGCGCTGCTCGATGCCGGCCTGATCCCCGACCCCTATTATGGCGAAAACGAAAAGGTGGTGATGTGGGTCAACGAAACAGCATGGGGCGTTGAGCGCAGTTTTACCGCTACCGCCAGCGACATTGACGGCTATCTGACCCTCACGCTTGCCGAAGTCGATTGCATCGCCACCATCTTCCTTAATGGCGAGGAAGTGGCGCGCACGGATAATTCTTTCGTGCGCAACGACATCGACGTCACTGGCAAGCTGCATGAGGGCGACAATACCCTGCGCATCGAGTTCGACATCGCCCCCGATGTCGCCAAGGCCCGGGCGGAGGCGCATCCTTTCCCCATTCCATTCACCTATAACTACCAGACCAACGGGTTGAAGGGCATCCATATGAACTTCATCCGCAAGGCAGCCTGCCATGCGGGTTGGGACTGGGGCATCTGCACCATGCCAATCGGTGTTTATGGCACGATGAGCCTGCGCAAGGCGCGACTGGCGCGGCAGGAGAGCGTGCAGGTCGATCAGGTTCACGGCAAAAATTCGGTCGAGCTGTCGATCAAGACCCGTCTCTATGCGTTTGCCGATGGCGTGGTGGAGATTGAGCACTCAATCGATGGTCAGGTGATTGCTGACAAATTGGCGGTCAAAGCGGGCGAAAACGTCTTCACCCACAATCTGACGATCCAGAACCCGAAAATCTGGTGGCCAGCGGGGCAGGGCGAACAGCCGCTTTATGAACTCGTCACCAATCTTGAAGGTGAAGTGACCACGCGCCAGATTGGCTTGCGTGACCTCGCCTGGGTGATCGAAAAAGACGAGATCGACCATTCCTTCAAGTGCCGGATCAATGGCCGCGACATCACCATGATGGGCGCGAACTGGATTCCGGCTGACGCCATCCCGAGCCGAGTGACCCCGGCGGTGGTGCGCGATCTGCTTGAAAGCGCCAAGGCCGCCAATATGAACATGCTCCGCATCTGGGGCGGTGGTCAGTATGAGCCGGACTGGTTCTACGACATGTGCGATGAGCTGGGCATTCTCATCTGGCACGACTTCATGTTCTCCTGCATGAGTTATCCGTCAGACCGCACATTCCTCGCCTCGGTTGAAACCGAAATCACCCAGCAGGTGCGTCGCCTCAGCCACCATGCATGTATCGCGCTGTGGTGTGGGGACAATGAAGTCATCGGCTCGCTGAGCTGGTATCCAGAGACCAAGGCCGATCCGGGTCGGTATCTGGCCAATTACGACCGGCTCAATTCGCTGCTGCACCGAATTGTCGAGGACGAAGACCCTGTGCGCCGCTTCTGGCCGTCTTCGCCGTCGCTCGGCTATCTCGATTTTTCCGATGGCTGGCATTCGGACACGCGCGGCGATCTGCATTATTGGGACGTGTGGCACTCGGCCAAGAGCTTTGACGCCTACCGGACCATCAACCCGCGCTTTGCTTCCGAATTCGGCTTCCAGTCCTTCACATCGATGAATGTCATCGAGACCTTTGCCGAGGAAAAAGACCGCAACCCGTCTTCGCCAGTGATGGAAAATCACCAGCGCAACAATGGCGGCAATGCGCGCATCATCGAAACGATGAACCGCTATTTCCGCTTCCCACGTGATTTCGACCAGATGGTGTTTTTGAGTCAGATCCAGCAGGGTCTCGCTATCAAAACGGCCATCGAATACTGGCGCTCCACCAAGCCGCGTTGCATGGGCACGCTCTATTGGCAGATCAACGACATCTGGCCGGTGGCGAGCTGGTCGAGCCTTGATTATGGCGGGCAATGGAAGGTGATGCAGTATATGGCGCGCCGCTTCTATAACCTCATCAATGTCGTCGCCGTGCCCAATTCGGAAAACACCGAAATTGCGCTCAAAGCCATCAACGACACGGGAGCTTCAGTGACCGTATCGCTTGAGGTGAAGGCAGTGACGGTGAGCGGTGTGAGCCGCGTGGTTTTCTCCGGCAATGCCGATGTGGGGCCGGATGCGGCGCTGACCGTGACCAATGTTTCCATCGCTGATCTGGCTGCTGACGAATTCCTGTTCTTCGTCTGGAAGGATGGGACGGGTGCCGTGCTGGGCGAGAACGATTATTTCCCCAAGCCTTACAAGGCTTATGAGCTTGTGGATGCCAAGGTTTCGGCAAGCTGGTCGGATCGGGATGGCAAGGCTGTGTTGAGGCTGGAAACTGACAAGCCAGCTTTCTTCGCCACCGCAAGTGTCGATGTGCCGGGTTATTTCTCGGACAACGCACTGACTCTGGTGCCGGGGCGCAAGAGCGAACTGGTCTTCCATCCGCGCCACGGGGCGAGTGTGACTTCGGCTGAACTGGCCGGGTCGCTGAAGGTCCGGCATCTGGCCGAGACGTTCTGATCGCTGCAGCTGTGTCATGCAGTGTGCTGCCCTCGGGCTTGCCCCGAGGGCCGGTCGCAGCGACGCACTATCTCAAAATCCTGCTCAGCCTGATTGGCCCTCGGGTCAAGCCCGAGGGCAGCGCGGTAATAGCCCCGATCACCGCGCCACCTTCCATACAAGTCATTGACTTGGCCGCCGGGCTCCGCCAACGATTGACCTGCCGCCGTCTTGCGGCTCGGAACGCCTGATGTCTCCCGTTGCCCCCTTAGAAAGCCGCGCCAATTTTGGCATTGCCATGGTGCTGGCCTCGCAGCTCGTGCTTGTCGTGCTCGACGTGTCCGCCAAGTGGCTGTCGGTGGAAGGCATTCCCACCAGCGAAATCGTCTTCGTGCGCTATGGCATGCACATGGTTTTGCTTTTGCTCCTGTTCCTGCCGGTGACGGGCCGGAACTTATTCAAAACCAATAATCTCAAGCTCGAAATTCTGCGCGGTGCATGCCTTTTGGGCACGACCGGGCTCAACTTTCTTGCGATGCGCTATCTGCCGCTCACGGTGACCAGCGCTGTCATGTTCACCTCGCCGCTTATTGTCTGTGCCCTATCGGGCCCTCTTTTGGGGGATAGTGTGGGCTGGCGGCGGTGGCTGGCTATCGGCGTGGGGCTCGTCGGCATTCTGATCATCGTGCGTCCGGGCTCGGAAGCCTTTCAGCCCGCTGCGCTGCTTAGTCTTGGCTGTGCGCTGTTTCTCGCGCTGTTCTCGATCCTGACGAGAAAGCTGGCCGGCGTGGACGCGGCCATGACGCAGCAATTTTATGCCGGTGCCACGCCGATCATCCTGCTTCTGCCCTTCGCCTTCACCGATTGGGTGTGGCCCAGCCAGCCGATTTCGTGGGTGGCTTTCTTCATCATGGGCGCGGCTGGGCTTGGCGGGCACTTCCTCAATTCGGTGGCCCATCGCTTCGCGACCCCGGCCATGTTGGCGCCGTTCAGCTATCTCAGCCTGCTTTATCTCTCGATGGCGAGCTGGCTGGTGTTCAACCAGCCGCCGGACAAGTGGTTTGCACTGGGTGCGGCAATTATCATCGCCAGCGGGCTTTATATCTGGCTACGCGAGCGGCAATTGGCCAAGGTAGTGTCTGTGGTTGACGTCGAACGCTAGGCTTCGTCCACCTCGTCGAGCGGCTTCTTTTCCGGAGCCATGCCATGCGTGATCAAGCGGGCGCTGCGCTGGCCGGTGAGATAAATCCACAGCCAGCTCATGGTAATGAATATGCGGGTGCGGGTTTCGACCAGAAAGTAGATATGGGCAAAGCCCCAGACCCACCAGGCGAACCAGCCCTTGAGCTTGATCCAGCCAAAATCGATTACCGCTGAGCTTTTGCCGATCGTGGCCAGATCGCCAGCGTGATTGTAGCGGAAGGGCGGAACGGCGCTGTTACCAGCAAGTTTCTGTGCGATGACCCTCGCCACATGCTGTCCCGCCTGCTTGGCGGCGGGGGCCACGCCGGGGACGGGCTTGCCGCTCTCCTGTTTGATACTGGCGACATCGCCGATGACATAGATATCGGGGAAGCCGGGCACGGAGAGGTCGGGCTCGACGGCCACACGCCCGGCGCGGTCGCCTTCGATACCCAGCCATTTGGCGACGGGCGAGGCGGCAACACCAGCGGCCCAGATGATGGTTTTGGTTTCGATGCGCTTGTCGCCGAACAAAACACCATCGGCATCGATCTCGCTGACCATCTGACCCAGCTCGACCTCGACGCCCATGTCGTGCATGGATTTCAGCGTATAGGCGGACAGTTCGGGATCGAAATTGGGCAATACGCGCTCGCCGCCTTCGATCAGCACCACCCGCAGATCATGCGGCTCGATGGTGTTGAACTGCCCCTTGATGCTGGCATGACCAAGCTCGATGATTGCTCCGGCCATTTCCACGCCGGTGGGGCCAGCGCCGATAATGGCGAAGGTCAGCAGGGCACGGCGGCGGGCGGGATTGGTTTCGCGCTCGGCGGCTTCGAGTGCCAGCAACAGTTTGCGGCGAATGGCCGTGGCGTCTTCCACGGTCTTGAGGCCGGGCGCGAAGGCTTCCCATTGATCATTGCCGAAATAGGCATGCTGCGCGCCGGTGGCCAGGATGAGGCTGTCATAGGGCTCGGCGCTGCCATCTTCGAGCAGGACCTTGCGATTTGTCGTGTCGACGCCGGTCACGGTGGCCATCAGGACGCGCGCATTCTGCTGCCGCCGCAGCAGGTGGCGGATGGGCCAGGCGACTTCGGACGGGCTGAGCGCGGCGGTGGCCACCTGATAAAGCAGCGGCTGAAACAGGTGATGATTGCGCCGGTCGATCAGAACGATCTCGGCATCTGCGCGCTTGAGCGCCTTTGCCGCTGCCAGACCACCAAACCCGCCGCCGACAATGACGATACGGTGTTTGCGGTCTGCCATGACGCTCTCCTTGTGGGTGCGTAGGCTAGGAGGAAACCCGCCCGCGCCAGTTTGCAATATAGGTGTCGAAGCCCGGCATGTTGAGGGGCTCGAATGCAATTCTGCCGCCAGTCGGGGGCAGGGCTCCACCGAACAACAGGCTCGCGCCGAGGCTGGTTCCGGTTGCATCTCCGGATGCGTGGACCGGAACGCCCGCCAAATGCGCCAGTGCCGAGCCGAAGAGGGCGTTACGCGCCAATGGGCCCTCAAGCGTAATTGAGCGGCCAAGGCCGCACAGGTCAAGACAGGCCCGCGCCATCAGTGCCAGATAGAGCGATGCGGCGGCGGTGCGCTGGCCGGGCGTGAGTGTGTCGGGATCAACAGTCCAGTGTCCGCTCTGTCCGCCAAAAGGACCGACGCCAGGCGTGAAACTGGGCAGGGCCTGAATGTCGTTGGCGATGACGAATGCTATATCGTCGGTGCTCGGCTCAGCGATTTCAGGCACCAAGGCGTCGAATTCGCGCCCGCCCATGAAGCGTGCGGTGGGGACGGGGCGGCCATAGGCATCCACATTGGCGAGGCTATCGCGGCTCTGATCCAGCCCAGCAGTGTCGCCGCCGACAGTCATCAGAATTGTCCATGTGCCGGTGGATACGATGGTGAAGGGCGGCTCTTCTGCGCCGAGATGAGGGACGAGCGAGGCGTTGGAATCGTGAATGCCGCAGGTGACGGGTGTGCTATCCGGCAAACCTGTCGACATTGCGATTTCCGGGAGCAATGTGCCAATGACCGACGCCGCGGGTTTAACCGGCGGGAAGAGATGCCGCCAGCCCAATGCGTCGACCATGCTGGAAAAGTCGCCGCGATCCGGTGCCCAAAGATCGGTGTGGCAGCCAAGCGAAGTCACTTCGCTGGCAAGCTGCCCGGTCAGCCGCCACGCCCAATATTGCGGATAGGGCACGATGGCGGTGACTTCGGCAAAATCTTCTGGGAAAGCGCGGGACTGCCAGTAAATCTGCGCGCCCCAATTGAGCCCGATGGGCAGGCGGGGCGACAGCGTTTCGGAAAAGGGCGGGCGAACGCGGTCATAGGCCTCCTCAGACGCATCCGGCGCGTCGCTCTCGTAATCGAGAACCGGCAGGACCAGACCCTGCGTTGAGAGTAGGGCGCCGCAAGCGCCGTGGGTGGTTATGGAAATGCCATCCACGCCATGTTCTGCGCCGAACGCTTTGAGGCTTTCCACGATGAAGGCCCACAGCATGTCCACATCCATGTGTGGATAGGGACCATCCCGCAAAACCACATTTGGCGTCGAGCGCGCAGCCAACTGATCACGGCTGGCGCTATCGATCAGCACCACTTTGGCATTGGTCTTGCCAATGTCGATGACGGCAATATGGCGGAGAGGGGGGTGCGTCATGTCGGTGCCCGAAATGGTTCAATCGGGCTTTATCGGATTCTGATGGTGCGCGCCAGAACTGACATGTTAGTGGTGACGATGACTGTGATTGCGCGTTACACTTTCACGGGAGCCTCGTTGCCCTCGGACTTGATCCGAGGGCCAATTCGCGGGTCCGAATAAGAAAGTGTGTACCCTTGCATAATGGCCCTCGGGTCGAGCCCGAGGGCAGCACAGCGCATATACAAAAGGCTTTCTGCTGTTGACCTTACTTGACGATCAGCACCGGCAGGGCGGAGTGCGAGAGCACTTCGGCGGCCTGGCTGCCAAGCAGCAGGCGGCCGAGGCCGCGGCGGCCATGCGAACCCATGACGATAAGATCGGCATTGGCATCTTTGGCGGCATGGATGATGCCATCGGCGGCGGTGCTATTGGCGACATGCACTTTGGTGACAGCGATATCGCTGGCCTTGGCCAGTGTTTCGGCTTCGGCCAGCGTTGCCTTGGCGGACTCTTCCTTGGCCTTGTCGAGATCGGCAATGATCGTGGATGTGTCCACCATCATCATTTCCGCGCCGGGTGAGACAATAACCGAGGGCTCGGTGACGGTGACAATCGTGAGCTTGCCTCCGGTCTTTGCGGCCAACGCGAGCGCATGGGTAAGCGCCTTGATGCTCAGCTCCGATCCGTCGATTGCGCAGACAATATTCTGATACACGCTGGTTTCCTTTCACCGCTGAACTGTTTGCGAGTGTAGCCCGGCTCGCCACGATCTGCTTTGATGCAGATCACATGGAGCCATAGCGAGCATGAACCCTCGTGCGAGGAGAGCACAAGTCTTTCTCGGGTTTTGTGGTCGCTCTTTGCGCTCGGACAAGGTTGAAGAAGACGCAATGGGGGTGCGACCTTTGCCGCAGTTGCCAGGCCCAATGCTCGGTCCTAGAGGTCAGGCATGAACGCAGATAAATTGGTCCTCTGGGCCCTCATCATCGCTATTGTTGTTGCCACCGGCATTGGGTTTTACGGCATCTTTGGTAGCTAGTCTGGCGCGTGCGTGAATGGCGATGGCCTTGAACATGGTGCCGATCTGCGCCAGATAGGCCGTCAATCCCTTTTTCGTCCCGGCAACAGGCTTTGATGAGCACGCACGACCACAAGCAGGCACGGATCGTTTCCAACGCGTCTGGCAATACGCTGGCTATCGCGCGCCGTTTTTCCGTCGCGCCGATGATGGACTGGACTGATAGACATTGCCGCGTGCTGCACCGACTGCTGACGCGGCATAGCCTGCTGTTCACGGAAATGATCAATAGCGGTGCCATCGTCCATGGCGATGCCGAGCGGCACCTGCGCTTCGATCCGGTCGAACATCCCATCGCGCTCCAGATCGGTGGGTCAGACCCAGGGGAGCTGGCCGAGGCCACGCGCATTGCCGCGACCTTCGGCTATGACGAAATCAACCTCAATGTCGGCTGTCCTTCCGACAGGGTTCAATCGGGCAAGTTTGGTGCCTGCTTGATGGCCGAGCCTGATCTGGTGGCTGAATGCGTGCGCGCCATGCGTGGGGCGAGTGATCTGCCGATCACCGTTAAATGCCGTATTGGTATTGATGATCAGGATATCGAGGAAAGCCTTGATCGGTTTGCTGACGCGATGGTCGAGGCCGGTGTTGCTGCGCTCTATGTGCATGCGCGTAAGGCCTGGCTACAGGGACTAAGCCCCAAGGAAAACCGCACCATTCCGCCGCTGAACCATCCCCGTGTACATCGCCTCAAGGCGCGCCTTGCGCCGCTGCCGGTGATGATCAATGGCGGGATCGAGACCATGGAGCAGGTCGAAAAGCAATTGGCGCAAACCGATGGCGTGATGCTGGGGCGCGCCGCCTATCACAATCCGATGCTGTTGGCCGAGGTGGATAAACGCGTCTTTGGCGATGATCGCGTGGTTCCCGATCTCGCCGGGATCATGGCGGCCATGGCCGACTATGCGGAAGCGCAATTGGTGCAAGGGGCGCGGCTCAACAATATTGCCCGCCACATGCTTGGCCTTGCCAATGGTCGGCCCGGCGCCCGGCAATTCCGGCAAATCCTCAGTGTCGATGCCTGCAAGCGCGATGCGGGGCCGGAGGTGTTTGCTCGGGCGCTGGATGTGGTCGAAGGGCGCGATCTCGCGGCGGTTGGCTAAAGAGTTGAAATTACAGCGCACTCGGTACAACACCCTCCCCCCTTGTGGGGAGGGCAGGGGTGGGGGATGAGAGCCACAATATCGGGGCTCCCGCACCCCCTCCCAGCCTCCCCCGTCGAGGGGGAGGCGCTGCTGCGGCGTTTGTTTCGCTATCCCGCCCCGACAACAGGTTTCGCTTTCCCCTAGGTTGTTTTCGTTTTCATTCGCTTTTCTTTCGTCTCGCGCTATAACAGCGCGGCGACAGGACGCTAATTTCCCGTGAGTGGACGTCCTATGGGGAGCAAAAGATCATGAAAATCAACAATCGCCTGTTCCATTTGGGATGGGTTATCATTCTGCTAGGCGCCTTGCTGGCGCATTTCGTCCAGACGTCTGGCGGCGTTTCCATCCGCGACCTGCGCTTTAATGGCACAAATGGTCAGGTGCTGAGCGGCCTGCTCTATGTGCCGCCCGGCGTGACGGCGGAAAACAAGGCCCCGGCAATCCTTGCCGTACATGGCTATTTCAATAGCCGCGAAACCCAGGATGGTTTCGCCATCGAATTCGCACGCCGCGGTTATGTCGTGCTTGCGCTCGATCAGGGCGGTCATGGCTATTCCGACGCCCCTGCTTTTGCCAATGGCTTTGGCGGTCCAGGTGGTCTGGCCTATCTACGTTCGCTGGATTTCGTCGATACCGACAATATCGGTCTCGAAGGTCACTCCATGGGTGGCTGGACGGTCCTGGCTGCCGCTGCCGCCATGCCTGACGCTTACAAGTCGGTGGTGTTGCAGGGATCGAGCACCGGCGCGCCCTTTGCTCGAGAAGCCGATACGTCCTGGCCGCGTAACCTGTCGATCGTTTTCTCCAAGTTCGACGAGTTCTCCCAGACGATGTGGGGCGTTGATCGCGCGCAGGACGTGCCGAACAGCACCAAGCTGCAAACCGCTTTCGGCACCACCGAGCCGGTCGTGATCGGCCAGGTTTATGGCAATATCGAAGACGGTACGGCGCGCATCCTGCAACAGCCCAACACCACCCATCCGGGCAATCACTTCTCGCCTGAAGCGATTGGCGAGGCCATCACCTGGTTCGATCAGACGCTGGAAGGCGCTCAGCCTATACCGGCTGGCGACCAGATCTGGCTCTGGAAGGAAATCGGCACGCTGATCGCCTTGATCGGCTTCGTCGTGCTGATGGCCGGTACGTTCGAAATGCTGCTCAAGACGCAGGCCTTCGCGCATCTGCGCAAGGCGCCGGTTGCCGCCGCCTATGAGAAGCGCAACGGCAAATGGTGGCTGCAATTTGCACTCGCCACCATGATCCCGGTGCTGACCTACTACCCCTTCTTCTACTTCGCGACCGTGATCTTCCCGGCCTCGGCCATCTTGCCGCAGAGCTTCACCAGCCAGATCGCCCTATGGGCGGTGCTTAATGGCGCGATCGTTCTGGCGCTTGGTCTCGTGTTCAAGGGCAACAAGGTCGAAGGGCGTGGCGATATCTGGGGCTCGATCCTGATCGCGCTCGCCACGGTCGGCATCGGCTATATCTTCGTTGCCGCCACTGACTTCTTCTTCAAGGTGGACTTCCGCTTCTGGGTCGTGGCGCTCAAGCCGCTCGATCTGGTCCGCACCAAGATCGCACTGGTCTATCTGATCCCGTTCACGGTCTATTTCGTGCTGGCAATGCGGGGCCTGCATACCGGCATGTCGGTGCTAACCGACAGCCGCGTGGCGCAGTATCTGTCCAACATCGCCGTTATGATCGTCGGGTTCATACTGTTCCTCGGCTTCCAGTATCTGACGCTGCTGTTTGCTGGCCACCTGTTCAGCATGAATGAGCCCCTCAACACCGTGATCGGCATGCAGTTCGTGCCGCTTCTGGCTATTGTGGCGTTCATTTCCACCTTTGCCTGGCGTCGCACCGGCAGCTATCTGCCGGGCGCTTTCATCAACGCGCTGTTTGTTACCTGGTATGTCGTTGGTAGCCAGGCCATTCAGTTCGCCGTGAGCTAAAGCAAACTGAAAGGGCCGGTCGAAAGACCGGCCCTTTTCAATCCACCAATTCCAGCGAATTCTGCGTCACCGAATAGCGGCTGAGGGTTTCAAGGAAAGTCATGCCGAGCAGGCTGGTTTCCAGCGCGCCCTCATTGGTGACAAATCCGATCAGCCCGCGTCGTTCGATGCCGCCGACAATAATAGTGTCGAGCCGAACACGCGCCGCCATTCCGCGTCCATTGGCAGTAGAGATTGGCACCGTGTAGCGCAACGTATCTGTGTCGATGCCCGCTTCGCGCGCGTCTTCGACCGTCAGCACGACGGCGCTGGCGCCGGTATCGAACACCATCGGGGTGGTGTGACCATTGATGCTGGCCTGCACCTCAAAATGCCCGCCAATGCCGCGCCGAAACGTTGCCGTGCCCGCATCGCTGTCGACAATGGCGACGCCCGGTTGCATTTCGCCGGCCACGCGGCTGGCGACGCTCATGATCTCATCGCGATAAGTGTAACCGACCATTATGGCAGCGAAAATGCCGACCCAGAGCAAGACGCCGCCAATCAGCTCGGATGCGCGATGGCGGCGTGCGAACAAGCCACCGGCAAAGACGATGAGGATGATCACCAGCGGCACCAATTGCGCAGTCTGGGCCTGTGTCAGCCCGACCATAGTGCCCGCGTCGGCGCTGATCATCAGGGCAATGCCGACGGCGATCAGCAGGGCGAGGCCGATAAAAATCATTTTGTCACGGCCCTTTCGCCTTGTCCTTACACACCGATAAAGGCGTGGCGCGCGGCAAATTCAAGGCGTCAGATGAATATAAGCAGAACGGTCAGCGCCGCGACCTCGCCCAGCCCCGCTGCAGCGCCAATGAGATCGCCGGTCTGCCCCCCAACGAGGCGCTTGCAGATGGCGGTCCAGCCGAGGACAGCCAGAGCCACGGCCAACAGGGCGACCACCACGCCAACAATATTGGTGGCGAAGGTACCGAGGATTAGCGCCAGCAAGACAGCAAAGACCGCTCCGATGATGAATTTGCTGCGGGGCAGGGTGCCTGCGGCAGCGGAAGCGCCATCGCTCCGGGCTGGGGGCAGAGCAAGGGCAACCCAGAGACCACCAGATCGTCCGGCAATATTGGCGGCAAGCCACATTGCGCCTGCTGCTAGTGGATTGACGGCTGCAACGGCGCCTAGCGCGGTGATGCGGAGGAGCAGGAACAGGCAAAGGGCGGCAACGCCGTAAGTGCCGTGGCGGCTGTCTTTCAGGATTTCCAGCCGCCGCTCGGGCGTTGATCCTCCGAACAGGCCATCTGCGGCATCGGCAAGGGAATCCTCCATCATGCCACCGCCGACGATCACCATGGCGGCCACGGCAAGCGTCGCGGCAAAATAGGCGGGAAGACCGAGAAAGGTCCCGCCGATGAGAAGGCCGGCTGGAATGATGCCCATGACCACCGAAGCGAAGGGCAAGGCCATGGCTATGCGGCCCATATCAGGCTTTTCATGCGGGCTGTTGCCGGCAGGCAGGCGCGAGAAAAAGCGTAGCGCCATCACCAGATCGTCTTTGAGGCCCAGCACGTTACGCCGCGCTTCAGGGCGATTGTTCCCCCGCGGCTCTGCGTCGATCCGGTCCTCTGCTGCGGCGTCCGGCGCTTCCGGCGTCAATTGCAATTGGCTCCATAATGGGCAACAAGGTCGCGCCCCTCCCTACCATAGCATGCCGGATTTGCCATGCCCGCCCTCAACACTGCCTTTGCCGATATTGTCGAACTTCTTGTCGCCGTGCCCGATGGGGACGAAAAAGCCGTCGCCGCCGTTCGTGAGCGCGATGCGCAATTGACCAAGCCACCCGGTTCGCTCGGTCGCATGGAAGAACTGGTCGAGTTTCTGGCGCGCTGGCAGCACCGGGCAAAGCCGCGCCTGGCCAATCCCATGGTCACGATTTTCGCTGGCAATCATGGTGTGACCGATCAGGGTGTATCGGCCTTTCCGCGCGAGGTGACGGCGCAAATGGTGGCCAATTTCACCAATGGCGGGGCCGCAATTTCCCAGATTTGCGGGCTGCATGAAATCAACCTGCGTGTGTTCGAGCTGGCGCTGGAACTGCCGACCGGCGACATTACCAAAGAGGCCGCGCTGGACGACCAGATGTGCGCCGCCACCATCGCCTATGGCATGGAAGCGGTTGCGGGTAAGCCCGACCTGATCTGCATTGGCGAAATGGGCATCGGCAATACGACCATTGCGGCCGCAATCTATGCAGCGCTCTACGGCGGCAAGGGTGAAGACTGGGTGGGGCGCGGCACCGGGCTCGACGATGCCGGACTGGCGCGCAAGGCCGATGCGGTCAATCGGGCGCTGGCGCTGCATGCCGGTTCACTGGATCATCCGCTGGCTATTCTGGCGCGGCTGGGCGGGCGCGAAATTGCCGCCATGCTCGGTGCCATCGTCGCGGCGCGCCACCAGAAGGTGCCAGTGATCATTGATGGCTATGTGGCGACGGCTGCCGCCGCGATCGCCCATGCGGTCAATCCGGCGTCCATCAATCACTGCCTGTTCGCCCATGTCTCTGCTGAAGGCGCGCATAAGCTCGTTCTGGAAAAGATGGGGCAGAATGGTCTGCTCGATCTCGGTATGCGTCTGGGCGAAGGTAGCGGCGCGGCGCTGGCCGCCGTGATGGCCAAGACGGCCCTGCACCTGCACGACAATATGGCGACCTTCGACGCTGCTGCCGTCAGTGGCAAATCGAGCTGATCATTCCTGAGCGCGGGAGCGAAAGCCTTCCGCGCTCGGCACCAAAGCCAGAAGGTTGACGCCCATGTCGCGCTGGAAACGGGCCACTGAGGCAAGAGCCAGTTTGGTCAACATATCCACGTCGCGGGCAGCGACAGCTTGGTTCAGTGCGGCATGCTCCAGCAGGAAATTGAGGATATAATTCTCGGCAATGCGCTGCTTTTGCTGATCGTTTAACTTGAGAAAGCTTGGATCAGCAGCAAAGGCAGCGCGCAATTGCCGCTGGATGGGCGCATTGTCGATTTGGGCGGTGTAAGCACCGTTCGCCGTAATCCAGTTGAGCACCCAATAGGATGTGAGGGCATCGGCGACATTGTTTGTCGTCAGCCCCTGATCGGCGACGAGTTCCTGCCAGATCTCGAGATGCGATTTTTCGCTGAAGGCAGTGCCCAGGCTATTGCGTGTTTCGGGGCCCGCCGACCAGCGAATGCTCTCGATAAATTCACGCTGTATGCGCGTCGACATGGAGGCCGAGGGCCGATAGCTGGTGTCGAAATCGACATCGGCGGCGCTTTCCGGCGCTGGCGGCACATTGCGGGGCGCGGCGCTTTCCTGTTGCGCAAAAGCGGGCGAAGAAAACAGGGCAAGGCCAATCAGGGCGGCGCGCATGGTGCGAAGCGGAAAGAATTTCATTGCTCTATCCTTCCGGCAATAGAGGCGAATTTGCGGTGTGACGCGACTTCGTCAGCCAGCTTCCGAATAAATCTCAAGCCGGTTGCGCCGCTCGACCACCGGGGCCAGTGCATCCATGACGCGGGCGCGGGGGAAGGTGGCAAAAACCTCGGTGCCAAAGCGCAGCTTGGAATAGAGATCGAACCGGCCCTGATGCAGGTCCATGATCTTCTGCACGATGGGCAGGCCGAGGCCCGCGCCCTGTTCCGCAGTCTTCTGCGCCAGTGAGCCCTGACCGAACGAGGACAGAACGGTTTCAATTTCGCTCTGCGGAATGCCCGGGCCGTTATCTTTTACTGAAATCATCTGCCCGCCATCGCGGCTGCGCTGCACAACCAGCGTCACCTTGCCCTGCTGCGGCGTGAACTTGATGGCGTTAGACAGAAGGTTCAGCATGATCTGACGGATGGCGCGCTCATCGCCCCAGAGCTTTGGCAGGTTGTCGCCATAGCTGAACACCAGCTCGATCCCTTTGGAGCGGGCGCGAAGCTCCATCATGCGGCGGCAATCTTCGGCGATGTCGACCAGCGAGACAGCCTCTTCATTGAGCTCGTATTTGCCCGCCTCGATACGGCTGAGGTCGAGAAGCTCGTTGATGAGATTGAGCAGATGCTGGCCGCTCGAATGGATGTCGCCAGCATATTCTTTGTATTGCGGCACCTGATGGGGGCCGAGTAGCTCGGATTTCAACACTTCGGAAAAGCCGATAATGGCGTTGAGCGGTGTACGCAGCTCGTGGCTCATCGTGGCGAGGAACTGGCTCTTGGCGATATTGGCCTGCTCGGCATGGCGGCGGGCCTCGTCGGACATATTGCGCGCCTCTTCCAACTCATAGATCAGCGTGTCCTTTTCGGATTGGTGCGTGATCGTTTCGAGTTCGGAGCCGTGAAGTTGGCGGGCGAGGAAGAGGAAGAAGATTTCGCCGCAGATGGTCACGGCAGCGAGTGTGTAATTCAGCGTTCCGCCCAGCGCGATGAGCGCGGTCGAAACGCTCACCGTTACCGGCAGCGTGCTCACCAGCGTTGCCGGGGGCAGGGTGTGGGTAGCGATGGCGTTACTGGCTATGCCCACCAGCGCCATGGCAAACATGACGGGCGCAAGATTAGGCGAGCCTGCAAACAGCGTGAACAGCCCAAGCAGCGATAGCGCTATACCGCTCACCGTCTCGGCGACCACAAAGCTGGTGGTCCACCGTCCGGCATTGAACTTGGTTGGATCAGACAGAGTAAAGCGGCGGGCAACCTGCACCACGACGAGCAGGCCAGCAAAAACCACGCCGGCCCAAAGAGCCACGATGGTAATGGGCACCCACAGACTTGCCATCACCGCCAAAATGCTGACAATCGCGGCCATGGGTAAAGCAGCCCCGATCCGCGAGGCGGCATAATCCTGCATCAGCTCGAAATCGAACTCGGCGCGCGTGCCTGAGCTCGATGTGAGGCGCTGGCGCGCTTCGCTCACGGCTTTCTGGGCATTGCGCTTGCCGTCGACGCTCGAAGGCATACGGCTTTCAGCGTCGCTGACCGACTGGGACGCCATGGAACTCTTACTCATTACTCAAAAAACGAGCATAGAACGCGCTCGCCATAAACCTCGGCCAGATTAGGGTTGGGTGGTTAATAGAGGGTGAAATCTCACCCCTGATCTCCGGTGCCGGACTTGCCCGCCGTCCCAATCATGGTTAATTTTCTATTTTGCGGACCATTCGCTTCTTCTGCGCAATTTTATTGCGCAGCTTGGGCTAATATGGCACTCATCTGCGCGCGCTGGCCGTGAATGGACCGGTGTTGATAAAATCTGATTTCGCTGGGGGCGTTATGGCACTGGATAAGATCGACCGGAAAATTCTATCGCTTCTGCAAAAGGATGCGACCATGCCGGTGGCCGAAATCGGTCGCAAAGTGGGCCTGTCCACCACCCCTTGCTGGCGCCGTATCCAGAAGATGGAAGAAGACGGTGTCATTCAGCGCCGCGTCGCCGTGCTCGATCCCGCCAAGGTCAATGTGGGCGTCACGGTCTTCGTCTCGGTCAAGACCAACGAGCACAATGAAGCCTGGATGCGCAAATTCGCCGGTGTCGTCGACGAATTTCCCGAAGTGGTGGAATTCTACCGCATGAGCGGCGATGTAGATTACCTGATGCGCGTCGTCGTGCCGGACATCGGCGCTTACGACACCTTCTACAAGCGCCTGATCAGCAAGATTAATCTGACGGATGTGAGTTCGGCCTTTGCTATGGGTCAGATCAAATACACCACAGCCCTGCCGCTCGATTTCGCCATTATCACCGACGACGACAAGTAAATCGCATTCAGGCTGCGGCGCTGGCCTCGCGCCAATTCCGCAACCTGCCGCGTGCATTGGCATAGGGCGAGGATGTGTTGAACTGTATCATGCGGCCCATGGTCCATTTGGTGTACCAGGCACGCCCGTAAAGCTGCTCATTGTCCCGCGCTTCGATCTCGGCTGCGATGCGGCTCTTGGCCTGCTCTAATCGCTCCAATAATGCGGGATAGTCGAGGTCCGTATAGTTTGCGTAGAATTTCTGCGCGAGGCGTCCAAGCTCATTCCACTTAAAGCCGGTCTCTGGGAAATCGGCGGGTTGTCCCCTGCGGTCATGGTCAAGCCATTTCAGGACCAGCTCATTCCAGCCAATGAGATAGGCGACCAGATTGGCGACGCTCATCTGAGTGTCTTTGACATGTCCTTCAAGCGAAACAATAAAGGCTTCGCTGTCGGGAACGCTTTTGAGGTCGATCAGCAGCTTGTCGAATGCGGTGTTGATGGCGCTAAGCAATTCTTGCTTGTTCTGCGGGACCGCCATTCTATCCGCCCGTCACACTCATATGCCGCGCCACGGCGGGTTCGGTGTGGGTCCGGTCGAGGACGAAATCGTGGCCCTTGGGTTTGATCAGCATGGCGTGATCCATCGCGGCGTCCAGCGCTTCGGCGCCGCCTGTGCGCAAGGCGTGGCGCAGGTTGACCTGGTCGTCCTGTCCCAGACAGAGGAACAGTTGTCCAGTCGCTGTCAGGCGAACGCGGTTGCAGCTCTCGCAGAAATTGTGGCTCATCGGGGTGATGAAGCCTAGAGTGCCGCCTGTCTCGGCCACATGCACGTAGCGCGCCGGGCCGCCGGTGCGCTTGTTCAGCCGCGTTAGCGTGTAGCGCCGTGCCAGCGTTTCATGCAGTTCACGAAGGGGCAGGTATGTGTCGACGCGGTCGATGCCGACTTCACCGAGCGGCATGCCTTCAATCAGCGTCAGGCCCATGCCGCGCCCATGCGCCCAGTCCATCATGGGCTCGATCTCGTCATCATTGACGCCGCGCATCGCCACCATGTTGATCTTGATGGCAAGTCCCGCTGCCAGCGCGGCTTCAATGCCCGAAAGCACGTCGGCGAGCCGTCCGCGCCGTGTAATGGCGGCGAACCGGGCTGCATCGAGAGTGTCGAGCGAAACATTGATCCGTCGAACCCCGGAGGCGAAGAGGTTTTCGGCGTGTTTGGCAAGCTGGCTGCCATTTGTCGTGATGGTCAGCTCTTCAAGTCCCTCGCCGATCCGGCTGCCTAAACTCTGGACCAGGTCGATAATATCACGGCGCACCAGAGGTTCGCCGCCGGTGAGCCGGATTTTGGTCGTCCCGCGTGCGATGAAGGCCCCGGCAATTGTCTCGATTTCCTCAAAGCTCAGGACTTCCTTCTTGGGCAGGAAGGTCATGTCTTCGGCCATGCAGTACACACAGCGGAAATCGCAGCGGTCCGTGACCGATATGCGCAGATAGGAAATGCGCCGCCCGAAGCGGTCTATCAGCGGATTGGCGGGAGATGAGGGAGCCGTCATGCGATAAATCTAAACCCGGAGCGGCCCAATGCAAAGCGGTGACAACAAAAAAGGCCGCCCTGAAGGACGGCCTTTGCAATGTTTGGTCAAATCTTAGTGGTTGACCACGATCCGCGCGCCGACCTTCACACGTTCGTAAAGGTCGATCACGTCGTCATTGGTCATGCGGATACAGCCCGACGACACCGCCTGGCCAATGGTCCAGGGCTCGGATGTGCCATGCACGCGATAAAGGGTGGAGCCGATATAGAGCGCGCGTGCGCCAAGCGGATTGTCCGGGCCACCGGGCATGAATGCCGGAAGATCGGGAACGCGCTTGCGCATGGCCGGAGGCGGGGTCCAACCGGGCCACTCGGCCTTGCGGGTAATGCTGTTGGTGCCGGACCAGGTAAAGCCTTCGCGGCCCACACCAATACCGTATTTCATGGCCTTGCCGTCTTCGAGGACAAGATAGAGGCGACGTTCGGCAGTATTGATGACGATCGTGCCGGGGCGCTGATTGGTTTCGTAGTCGACGATCTGCTTCTTGATCGGGCTACCGGCGCGACCCGGCGTTGCTGCGCGTTCTTCAAACTGATTGGTATCAGGATTGTACCAAACCGCTGCATTTGCCGGCGCCACAAGGCCAGCAGACAGCAGCATCGACATGCCGACCGCCAATATGACTTTGAAAAGGTTCATCTTCGATATGGCCTCTGGGTGCGCGACAGACATGATTCGGGGTCGCGTGATTTAGCGTCATTACTTGTAATGTTGCTGGCCGGAAAGAGACTGACGCCTTGCTCCTGCCATAAATGCCTCATCATCGCCATTTTGTGTTGCCAGCAGGTTACAGTGCTTGTTCACCAAGTCGTGAACACACTGCGGCGCACGGCCTTGACAGGCTGGCGCCGTCGCTGCCACATCCGCGCCGACGTCGGGAGGGCATATCCATGAGCCAGATCGAGATTCTGAAGCGACAGGCAGCTGCCATGGCGCTTGCCGAAGTCCGCTCCGGCATGCGTCTGGGGCTGGGCACTGGCTCCACCGCCAAACATTTCGTTGAGCTGCTCGGAGAAAAGGTGGCTGACGGTCTGGATGTCATCTGCGTGCCAACCTCTGAAGTCACTGCTGCGCAGGCGAAAAGCCTCAATATTCCGCTTTCTGATCTCGATGCCCTAGATCGCCTCGACCTGACGGTTGATGGGGCCGACGAGATTGACCCTGCGCTCAATCTCATCAAGGGTGGTGGTGGCGCATTGCTGCGCGAGAAGATCGTGGCGGCGGCATCCGACGCCATGATCGTGATCGCCGATAGCTCGAAATGCGTAGATACGCTGGGTCGCTTTCCGTTGCCGGTTGAAGTCAATCGCTTCGGATTGGGCGCCACGCGCCGCGCTGTTGCCGAAATTCTGAAAGCCCACGGCGCTGAAGGCGGCCTGAAGCTGCGGGGGCAAGATGCTGGCGCACCCTTCGTCACCGATGGTGGACACCTTATTCTTGATGCTTTTTTTGGCCGCATTTCGCGGCCAGAAGCGCTATCGAGCGACCTTCTGAATATTCCGGGTGTGGTCCAACATGGCCTCTTCCTCAATATGTGCAGCAAGGCTTATGTGGCGACGCCAAATGGCGTAGAAGAACTGAAACGACAATAGACTGAGCGTGGATCGGGAAAAGATGGCATTCAGGACGAACGGGAACATGATGCGCGGTGCCAAGGCCGTGTTGGGTGTTGTGATGACCGCTGGCATGATTGCCATGTCGGCTCCGGCCTTTGCGCAGGAGGTTGCCCCAGAGCAGCTCGCGCTGGCTCGCAAGTATGTCGATCTGACTGATCGTGGCGCTGTTTTTGAGACGACCGTGGTTGAAATGGGCATCGAAACGATGCGCCAGATCGTGACACAGAACCCGGAAATCATTGACGAGACCAATGAGACCATTGGTGAGGTTATCAAGGAATATAATGGCCGCAAGGGCGAGCTGCTGGATCAGTTCGCGCGTGTTTATGCCATCCGCTTCAGCATGGAAGAGCTGAACCAGATCGTCGCCTTCTATGAATCGCCCACCGGCCAGAAGCTGGCGGCGGCCAATTCGGAAGTGAATACCGATCTGCGCCGGATCATGCAGGTTTACACCAATAATCTGCGCACCGAGTTTTTTGCCAAGGTTCGTGCCAGCTTGCGCACCAAGGGCATCGAAATCTGATCTACGGCTTTTGTCGACATTGACCCCGCCTTGTGCGGGGTCTTTTTTTATGCGAAGCGCATACCGATATTCATCGGTGTTTGACGATGAAGTGCGGGGCAAGGAAATGACGTTCGATTACGATCTGGTGGTCATCGGGGCTGGTTCGGGTGGGGTGCGCGCTGCGCGCATGGCCGCGACCTATGGCGCAAAGGTCGCCATTGTCGAAGAGTTCCGCGTCGGCGGCACCTGCGTTATCCGCGGCTGCGTGCCCAAGAAGCTTTATGTCTATGCGTCGCGCTTCAAGGATCAGTTCGACATCGCCGATAGTTTTGGCTGGCAGGTTGATGCCAGCTTCGACTGGCCGACACTGGTTGCGGCCAAGGAAAAGGAAATCACCCGCCTCGAACATGCCTATTCCAGCAATCTGGAAAAGCCGGGCGTCGAAATCATCCGCGACCGGGCAGAGGTGACGGGACCGAACAGCGTCAGGTTAGTGCAGGGTGGGCGCGAACTGACCGCGAAATATCTGCTGGTCGCCACCGGCGCGCGCCCCTTCATTCCCGACATTCCGGGCGCAGAACTGGCCATTTCCTCCAACGAGGCTTTCGATCTGCCCGCCCTGCCGAGCTCTATCCTCATCGAGGGCGGTGGCTATATCGCCGTGGAGTTTGCCACCATTTTTGCCGGGCTCGGTGTTGAGACCGCCATCGTCTATCGCGGCGACTGCATCCTGCGCGGTTTCGATGAGGACATGCGGCGCGGGCTTGAAGCGGGCCTCATCGATCGCGGCATCCGCCTGATTTATCAGACAACGATCACATCGCTTGCCAAACCCGGCGACGATATTCTCGCCACGTTAAGCGACGGCGTAACGGCGCCGTTCGGGGCCGTGATGTTCGCAACCGGTCGCCGTCCCAATGTGGATGGTCTTGGTCTTGAAACAGCTGGGGTCAAGCTGGGGCAGGGCGGGGTGATCGAGGTTGATCAGTATTCGCAAAGCTCGGTGCCGTCGATCTACGCGGTCGGCGACGTTACAGGCCGCGCGCAACTGACGCCCGTTGCCATCCGCGAGGGCTGGTATTTTGCTGAGACCGTCTTCAACAATAACCCGCAGGTCGTCGATCACTCACTGATCCCAACTGCGGTGTTTTCAGAGCCGGAGATTGGCGTTGTCGGCCTCACTGAAGCCGAGGCGGCAACGCATGGCGATATTGACGTCTATGTCGCCCGTTTCCGTCCAATGCAGAACACGCTGTCCAGCCGCACAGAGCGCATGGTGCTCAAGCTCATCACCGAAAAGGATGGCGGCAAGGTTCTGGGTGTTCACATTCTTGGGCCAGCGGCTGCTGAGATGATCCAGCTTGTGGGCATTGCGGTGGGCATGGGTGCAAGCAAGGCCGATTTTGATCGCACGATCGCGCTCCACCCATCAGCGGCTGAAGAATTGGTGACGTTCAAGTCCCCCAGCTACATCTATCGGAATGGGCAGAAGGTCTGATCCTTTCGCCCTTGGCACGAGAGCCGGGGCTTGGTAGATCGCGCACAGGTTTTTCAGTGCTTCCGGCGTAAGCGAGACGATAATGACCACCTGGACTCCAAGCTCCTGGCGCAGCAAGCCCATTCGGCAGGTGCCCGCCTATCCCGATCAGGCTGTGTTGGCCGATGTGGAACGCCAGCTTGGCACCTTCCCGCCGCTGGTCTTCGCCGGTGAAGCGCGCGAGCTGAAATCGCGCCTCGCTGCCGTTGCGCGGGGCGAAGCATTTTTGCTGCAAGGCGGTGATTGCGCCGAAAGTTTTGCCGAACACGGCGCTGATCATATCCGTGACTTCTTCCGCGTCTTTCTGCAAATGGCGCTGGTGCTGACTCATGGCGCATCCAAGCCCGTGGTCAAGGTTGGCCGCGTTGCCGGTCAGTTTGCCAAGCCGCGCTCTGCGGATACGGAAGTGATCGATGGTGTCGAGCTGCCCTCCTATCGCGGCGACATCATCAACGACATCGGCTTCACCGAAGAAGCGCGTGTTCCCAATCCGCACCGCCTGTTGCAGGCTTACCGGCAGTCGGCTGCGACGCTCAATCTCCTGCGCGCCTTCTCCATGGGCGGCTATGCCGAGCTGACCCGCATCCACGAATGGACCATGGGCTTCATGAAGGGGTCCAATTCCAATACGCGCTACGAGGAAGTGGCGCGCAAGATCGATGACGCGATCACCTTCATGGGCGCGCTTGGGCTTAACCCTGAAAATACTCCGGCTTTGCGCCAGACCAGCTTCTACACCAGCCATGAAGCGTTGCTTCTGGGCTACGAGGAAGCGCTGACCCGCCGGGATTCGATCTCCAATAATTGGTACGCAACCTCCGGCCATATGCTCTGGATCGGTGACCGTACGCGCGATCCCGATGAGGCCCATGTCGAATATTTCGCGGGCATCCATAATCCTATCGGTATCAAATGTGGCCCGAGCCTCGCCAATGACGACTTGTTGCGCCTGCTTGATCGGCTCAACCCGACTGATGAAGCAGGTCGCATCACGCTGATCTCGCGCTTTGGTGCCGACAAGGTGCATGAGCACTTGCCGCGCCTGATCGAGACCGTCGAAAAGGCGGGCCGCACTGTGGTGTGGTGTTGCGACCCCATGCATGGCAACACAGTCAAGGCGTCGACAGGCTACAAGACGCGCCCGTTTGACAGGGTCCTGACCGAGGTGCGTAACTTCTTCGAAGTCCACCGCCAGATGGGTACTTATGCTGGTGGCGTGCATATCGAAATGACCGGCGATGATGTGACGGAATGTGTCGGCGGCATGTCGGCGGTCACAGAGACGACGCTGGCGGATCGTTACAACACCTATTGCGACCCGCGCCTCAATGCCAGCCAGGCGCTGGAACTGGCCTTCCTCGTTGCCGAAGAAGTCCACGCTCAAAAGCCGCCGCGTCAGCAGCAGCTTGCCGGCGAATAATCTTCAAAACGGGTGAACCGGAAGCCAAGGCTGCGCGTTTGTTGTGTCGGTGCGCAGCCTCTCTACCCTGGTTAGCTTGCCAAGCGCTGTTTTGGCCCAAGAGTAAGCTATGCCTAAATCCCTGTTCCCCCACGCTTCTCAAGAAACGCGCGACCGGCTCGAACAGGACCCTACACTAAAACTCTTCAATACCTTCGATTGGGCAGCCAATCCGCTGGGAGTAATCCCCGGCTGGCCTGAAACACTCCGTGGCGCCGTGCGGCTGATGATGACGGCCTCCACGCCCATGGTGATGATGGTCGGCGAGCAGGGTATTTTGCTCTACAACAACGGTTATGCGGACTTTGCGGGGCAACGTCACCCGCACATTTTCGGCATGCCAGCCGAAGAGGCATGGCCCGAGATCGCGCCGTTTAATCGTGTGAATGTCGAGCGCGGATTGCGCCGGGAATCCTGGGCCCTGCGCAGTCAGGAACTCGTCCTGAACCGCCATGGTGAGCCAGAATCGGTCTGGATGGACCTTCATTACAGCCCCATCGTTGGTGAAGACGGTATGTCCATGGGAACGCTGTGCGTCGTGCACGAAACGACCGATCGCGTTCTGGCCGAGCAGGCACTGGCGCGCAGCGAAGAGCGCATGTCACTGGCCATCAGCGGCACCGATATTGTCGGCACCTGGGATTGGGACGTCATCAACGACAAAGTGACTGCAGACGATCAATTTGCCACCCTCTTCAATCTCGACTCGCTCCGCGCGGGCCTGGGTGTTCCCATCAAGGACTTTTTGCGCGCTATCCACCCTGACGATGTCGAGCGTGTCGGGCTGGAAATTGGTGACGCTCTGCGGAATGGCGGGATTTACAAGTCTGAATACCGCCTCATCGATCCCGATGGCTCGATTACCTGGGTGGTTTCCGCCGGGCGACCGCGCATGGATGCCCAAGGTCGCGTGCATCGTTTTCCCGGCGTGGCCATTGACGTGACCGAGCAGCACCGTGCGGCAGAAGCGCTTCGCGAGAGCGAATTGCAGTTTCGCACGCTGGCCGACACCATGCCGCAAATGGTGTGGTCAACGCGGCCCGACGGATTTCACGACTACTACAACGCTCGCTGGTATGAGTTTACGGGCATGCCCGACGGCTCGACCGATGGGGAGGGCTGGAGTGGCATGTTCCACCCCGATGATCAGGAGCGCGCCTGGGCCGAGTGGCTACATTCGCTTGATACCGGTGAGCCTTATCAGATCGAATATCGCCTGCGTCACCATAGTGGGGAATATCGCTGGACCCTTGGCAGAGCATTGCCCATTCGCGATGAGGCGGGCCAGATCCTGCGCTGGATTGGCACCTGCACGGATATTCACGAGTCCCGGTTGGCCGCCGAGGAGCGCGAACTGGTTGCGCAGGAACTCAGCCATCGTATCAAGAACATCTTTGCCGTCCTCAACGGCATTATCAGTCTGTCGGCGCGCAGCTATCCGGAAGCCAAGACGTTTGCAGATCAGTTGCGCCAGCGCATCTATGCCTTGGGAGAGGCGCATGACTTCGTTCGCCCTCATGGCTATTTCGATGCCTCAACCGATGGACAGGGGGCTTTGTCAGCGCTGATCGAGCGGTTGATGCACCCTTACAATAACAACGGCGAGACCCGCGTTTCATTCGTGGGCGATGACGCGCGTGTCGATGATGCTGCGGCAACGCCGATGGCGCTGCTGTTTCATGAGCTGGCAACGAATTCGGCCAAATATGGTGCCCTCTCAAATGCCGGCGGCAAGGTCACTATTACCGGCCGTCAGTCCAATGACGCCTACCACATCGAATGGCGCGAAACCGGCGGCCCTTCTGTGGTCGAGCCGGAGCGTTTAGGCGGTTTTGGCACAAGGCTGGTGCAATTGTCGGTTGAGGGCCAGATGCGTGGACACCTTGAGCGCAATTGGCTGTCCGGTGGTCTGGAAGTGTTGATCTCCCTGCCACGGGACGCACTCAACCGCTCGGCGCGGCTGCAATCAGGAAACGAAAAATAAGATAAGGCATCGCCTAGCCGCTGGCGAGGTTATTGTCGTTGCCCCAGGAAAACAGCTTCAGACGGCGAGGGGGCTTGGCATCTGCTGCAATACGTCGGGCAACTGCAAACTCGACAGTTTCGCGAATGTCGCGGTCCGTTGCAGGCTTGGGCATAACACCAATCGTACCGGGAACGCCATCGCCCAACTGGGCTGGGTTGGCGGTTAGAAACACAACGGTTACGCCATGCGTCTGCGCCAGAATTTCACCGATGCGGATTCCGGTAGGTCCGTCGCGCAGATTGAGATCAACCAGTGCAATGTCGGCCTGACTTGCGTGAGCAAGAGCAGATTTCTGATCCGAGGCGATCGCCATCGGATCATGACCCATTTCTTCCACGACGTATTCAATCTCCGTCGCGGCGATGATTTCGTCTTCAACGATGAGGATACGGTAGGACATAGGCACGGCACTTCGTCATGATTTCGGGGCTTGTGATACGTTAGTCAACTCACCACTGGCAAGTTGGGTTGCCCTCGGTTCCATCTTGTGATCGATCAAAAATGCGCGCCAGCTGTTACCAAAGCGCAAACGGGCTCGGCTTGCCCTCATGCAGGGGAGCGGATAAGTCTGCGCCAGCATTCTGCCCATGAGGCAAAATATCGTTCCTCGCATCAGGCCAGCATTATCGTGACCGATCAGCTTCGTATTGCGCTTGCCCAGCTTAACCCAAAGGTGGGAGATCTGCCGGGCAACCGTGCACTGGCGCGCCAGGCGCTGGCCGGTGCGCAGGCGGCAGGCGCAGATATTCTGATGCTGTCCGAGCTGTTTCTGACGGGGTACTTCCCCGATGATCTGCTGTTCAAAGAGCAGTTCCTGACCGATGCCATCGCTGCCGCCGATGCGCTGGTGGCCGACACGGCGGGCACCGACGTCGTTCTTATCCTGCCAACAATCTGGCGCGATGCCGGGCGGCTATACAATGCGGTGATTGTCGCGGAAAAGGGCGAGTTGGTTGCGGTTCGTTACAAGCGCGAATTGCCCAATTCCGACGTGTTCTACGAAAAGCGTTATTTCACGCCCGGCCCCTTGCCCATGCCGGTCGAGATCAAGGGCGTGGTTGTCGGTATTCCGGTCTGCGAGGACATTTGGCACCGTCCGGTCTGCGAGCATCTGGCCATGCGCGGCGCGGAAATTATGCTCTGCCCCAATGGTTCGCCCTATTGGACCGACAAACAGCATATCCGCAAGGAACTGGTCCGTGCCCGCGTCGCTGAAGATGGCGTGCCCATGCTCTATCTCAATCAGGTCGGTGGGCAGGACGAACTGGTCTATGACGGCGCGTCTTTTGCCATCGAGCCGGGCGATAAGCTGGTCATTCAGGGCAAGTCCTTTGAGCCTGATTTCATTGTGTCCGACTGGACCCGTACCGAAAGCGGCTGGACCTGCACCAATGGCCGTGTCGAAGCGCTGACCTCCGTTGAAGAAGCCCCATGGCGTGCCTGCGTGCTGGGCCTGCGCGATTATGTGCTTAAGAATGGCTTCTCTAATGTGGTGCTCGGCCTTTCGGGCGGTATCGACAGCGCCGTGGTTGCCGCTATGGCGGCAGACGCCTTTGGGCCTGAAAAGGTCCATTCCATCATGCTGCCCTATCGCTACACATCGGAAGACAGCCTGCGCGACGCCAAGGATTGCGCCACTCGCATAGGTATCCGCTACGACATCGTGGCCATAGGTGATCCGGTCGACGGCGCGCTGCGCGAGCTTCAGCCGATTTTTGGCGACCGCCCGGTTGATCTGGCCGAAGAAAATATCCAGTCGCGCATGCGTGGCACCATTCTGATGGCCGTGTCCAACAAGCTCGGCTCCATGCTGCTGACCACTGGCAATAAGAGCGAAATGGGGGTCGGTTACGCAACCATCTATGGCGACATGAATGGCGGCTACAATCCGCTCAAGGACATGTTCAAAATGCAGGTCTATGCGCTGGCCGACTGGCGCAACAAGCATATGCCGGGCGACTGCCTCGGTCGGGCAGGGGAAGTCATTCCCCAATCCATCATCGACAAGGCCCCCAGCGCCGAATTGCGCCCCGACCAGAAGGATCAGGATAGCCTGCCGCCCTATCCTGTACTCGACGACATTCTGACCTGCATGGTCGAAGAGGAAATGGCGCTGGGCGACATTGTCGCGCGCGGCCATGAGCCCGCTCTGGTCAAGCGTATCGAGCGACTGGTCAACATCGCCGAATATAAGCGCCGCCAATCCGCGCCCGGCCCGAAAATCACGCCGCGCGCCTTCGGCATGGGCCGCAAATATCCAATTACCAATGGTTACAAGGATCAGACAGTCGGATGAGTGTTGTTGTTCGCTGGGCTCCATCGCCAACCGGCAATATCCATCTGGGCAATGCGCGCCCCGCGCTGCTCAACTGGTTCTTCGCACGCCGTCACGGTGGCAAATATGTCCTGCGCATGGACGATACCGATCTGGCGCGCTCCACCCGCGAATTTGCCGATGGCATCGAGGTTGATCTTGCCTGGCTCGGTATTACGCCTGACCTGCTCGTCCGGCAGTCAGAACGCACCGCGCTCTATGACGCTGCCCGTGATCGGCTGATCGCGGCGGGCCGTCTCTATCCCTGCTACGAAACCGAAGACGAGCTTGACCGCAAGCGCGCCCGCGCCCGGCTACTCGGCAAGCCGCCCATTTATGATCGTGCGGCGCTCAGCCTCAGCGGCGAGGATAAAGCAAAGCTCGAAGCAGAAGGCCGCAAGCCGCATTGGCGCTTCAAGCTCGATGGCCGCGCAGTTCAGTTCGAGGACGTCATCAAGGGCAATCAGACGGTCAATACGACCTCAATGTCCGACCCGGTGCTGATCCGCGCCGATGGCTCTTATCTCTATACTCTGCCTTCGGTTGTCGACGACATCGACCTTTGCATCACCCATGTGATCCGTGGTGAGGATCATGTGTCCAACACCGGCACGCAGATCGAGATATTCGAGGCTTTGGGCGGCAAGGTGCCTGCCTTTGGCCACCACAATCTTCTGACGGATGCTGCTGGGCAGGGCTTTTCCAAGCGCCTCGGCAGTCAGTCCATCGCCGATTTCCGCAATGAGGGTTATGAACCGATCGCCATTGCAATCATGGCGACACTGACTGGCACCAGCCTTTCCGTGGAGCCCTATGAAAGCCTCGACGCCATTGCCGAAAAGCTCGATTTCTCAATGATCTCGAATGGCTCGGCGCGCTTCGACCCGGCAGAACTCAACAGCCTCAATGCGCGGCTCCTGCACACGATGAGCTATGAGGAAGCTGCCCCGCGTCTCTCGGCGCTTGGCCTTGAAGGCGAAGCCATGTGGCTGTTGCTGCGTGAAAACCTGACGCGGTTCTCCGATATTGCTGAATGGGCAAAGCTGGTAACCGGCCCTATCGAGCCGGTCATCGCGCCCGAAGATCACGACTTCATCGCGCTGGCCAAAGCCCTTCTGCCGCCCGAGCCTTGGGATGAAGGCACCTGGAGCCAGTGGACCGAGGCGCTCAAAACGTCCACCGGGCGGAAGGGTAAGGCCCTGTTCCTGCCGCTGCGCATGGCGCTGACCGGCCGCCACGACGGCCCCGAGCTTAAGTCCCTGCTTGTCCTGCTTGGGCGTACGGCGTGTCTGGACCGACTACCCTGACAGCCTTATCGCCAAAATGAACGATCCGCATTTCCGGGGCCGCTGGTGCTTCGGGGCGGCGGGCGATTTCGCCAGGGCCTGATGGCCGCGGGCGGGGCAGGGGGATATCCACCATGGCCACAGCGGCAACCGGCTGTGCCTCGGCCACCTGCACGGCCTGAACCGGCACCACGCCACGCGGATCGCGTTGCGGCAGCGGAATGCTTACACCATTGATGTCCAGCATGGACCGGCTGCTGCCATCCTCGGCGCTTGCGACACGCACAGCACCATCGGCACTGCGCGGCGCGGTGCAGGATGCCGCTTCATCGAACTTGGTGCGATAGGCGAAGGCATTGGGCAGGGAGGTATACGGCATGCCCGACAGATTGCGCATCTGCTCGGGTTCCTGCCCCGGATTGTCGTAATAATACAGCTCAACCTGCGTGTTCGGGCACATCTGCTGGCAGGTGGTCGAATCTTGTCCGAGATAATCGGTCAGCGTCGAATAGCTGATCGGCCAGAAATAGCCGTCCGATAGACGCACGCAGACCGAGCGCACTGTCTGGTAGCCCTGATAACCCCAGTAATCACCGCCATCGACAAAGTCGCCATTGGTGAAGTCGCTACCCGAGCTGGTGCCGAAAACGCGATCAAAGATCGATTGGCGATCCTGGCTGAACGTGGCGCTGGACCCGGCATTGCAACCAAAGCGCGCCATTTCCTGCAAAATGGCCTCGCGCTGCTGGGCGACGGCATGGCCGGTTTCCACAGACTGGGCGACAGCAGCATATTGATTGCGCAGGGCAATGACCTCGCGCGCAACGACCTGACATTGCGGAGTCAGCGTGCGCCCGGCGCGGGCGTCATCATTACAGCCCTGACGGATATACTGGCTTTCGGCGTTCTGTACCTGCCGCGCCAACTGGCGGGCGGCATTGCTGTTGTCGTTGACCTGCCGAAAATCGCCATTGCGGTCGAATTGGGCCAGCGCATTTTGCAGCCGTCCGCATTGATTGGCCTGCGCGTGAGCCGTCTCTACATCGAGTGCCAGCGCAATCATTGCGACAATTAGCAGGATCATGGCCCGCAGGCCGGGGGAAGAGAACGTCACCAGAATTCCTTATATGCGGGCCGCAACCGCTTCATGTCCCAGCGCCTTAAGATATCGCTAGGGGCAATGGCAACATTATAGATGCGCGCGCAGATTCCGCCTAGCGTGCCAAGGACACACAAACCGGAGAGCGAAGGCGTCATGAAACTCGCTAGTCTGCGCAATGCGCGCCCCGATGGTCAGCTCGTCGTCGTCTCTCGCGACCTTGCCCGCTATGTTTCTGCGGGCCGTATCGCGCCCAATATGCAGGCGGCGCTGGACGATTGGGAGCAGGCCGCGCCTGCGCTTACAGCGCTTTCCGCTCAACTGGATGCGGGCGACATTGCGGGCCAGCCCTTCGATCCCGCTCTGGCGCATGCCCCGTTGCCGCGCGCCTATCAGTGGATCGATGGCTCGGGCTATCTGAGCCATCTCGAACGTGTCCGCTCGCTCAAGGGCAGTAAGGATGAGGAACTGCAATCGGTTCGCCCGCTCATGTATCAGGGTGCCTCTGATTCGCTTTCCGCACCGACCGACCCCATCATCGTCCCGTCCGATGATATGGCGCTGGATTTTGAGGCTGAGGCCGCCGTTATCATTGGGCCAGTGCCCATGCGGGCAACGCGTGAACAGGCGAGTGCTGCTATTCGGCTCGTGACTATTCTCAACGATGTGTCGCTGCGCAAGCTGGTTATGGACGACCTGCAAAACGGCTTTGGCTTTTTCCACGCCAAGCCCTCAACCTCGTTTGCGCCCATTGTCGCCACCCCTGATAGTCTGTGTGACGCCTGGCGCGACAATCGCCTGCATCTGCCGGTGCGCGTCGAGGTCAATGGAACGCTCTATGGCCAGCCCAATGCCGGTGTCGGCATGCATTTCGATTTCGCCGACCTCATTGTCGAAGCGGCGCGTACCCGCGCGCTCGCCGCTGGCACGATCATTGGCGGTGGCACCATTTCCAATCCGCATGACGAAACCCTGCCCATCAAACGCGACGGCATCGGCTTTGCCTGCATCGCTGAAGCGCGCACGGCGGAAAAAGCCAAATATGGCCGGGCGCGCACGCCTTTTCTCAAGGCGGGTGATCAGGTGCGTATCGGCGCGCCTGGCGCAGATGGCAGGTCGGTGTTTGGGGATATTAACCAAGCCGTCCAAATCCTGCCCAACTGACTGATAACATTCCCGTGTGGCGGTTGGGGCCGTTACGAAGCCGTGTAACTGTGCCGCTATCGGTTGAGGGGCCGGCAATGGCAATTGATAAGAACCAAGGTGCTCAATTGAATCTGATCCGTAAGGCTCAAACTGCCGCTGTCGCCGCAATTCTGGCCGTGGGAACGCTCGCTGTCGTCGCTCAGGACGCGTTCACGCCTCCTTCGACTGCCGAAGAAGCCATCGCAATGCGCGAAGCCGTTATGAAAGAAAATGGCGGCCTGTTGCGCACAGCTGGGAATCTGACGGGCGCGGAAGCGGTTGCCGCTGCGCAGACCATTTTGGACAATTACACCCATATGCCCGAACTCTTCCCCGAAGGCTCCGAAGGCGGTGATGCACTGCCCGCCATCTGGCAGAATTGGGAAGCCTTCACCGCCATTATCGACACAGGCCGTGCCGGTGCCGAAGCCGCGCTGACCGCAGCGCAGGCCGGTGACACTGCCGGCTATGCCGCGGGCCTCCAGACCGTCATGGGCACTTGTGGTCAATGCCACCAGCAGTTCCGCTCCTGACGCGCTGATATCAGTTTACTATCGCCTCCAAAGCGATTGGGGCGGCCTTTGGGTCGCCTCTTTTTTGTTTTTGCTTGATTTCTTTTTGTTGCCCGGCCAATGTCCGGCCCTATGAAGACCAAGTGCACCATTACCTGCTGCATTATTACCTGCTAACCCAAGCGTTGGCGGAGCAGTCTTCTTCATCCCGATAATTCGTAACGGATAGAGGCTCCCCGCCAGAGCATCCCTATGTCTGGCCCACAGGACCCTCGATGAACACGGCAAAGCCGCAACTGTCGCTCTACAACACGCTGACCCGAACCAAGGCGCCGTTCACGCCGGTCGATGCGAAGAATGTGCGCATGTATGTCTGCGGCCCGACGGTCTATGACTTTGCCCATATCGGCAATGGGCGTGCCGCCATCGTCTTCGATCTGCTGTTCCGCGTCCTGCGCCATACCTATGGGGCGGACAATGTCACTTATGTGCGCAACATCACCGACGTGGACGACAAGATCAACGCCCGCGCCCTGCGCGATCACCCGGATCTGCCGCTGAACGAGGCCATTCGGAAAGTCACCGAAACCACTGCCGCGCAATATCAGAAGGACGTTGCCGCGTTAGGCTGCCTTGAGCCGACGATCCAGCCCCGGGCCACGGAAAATATCGCTGAAATGCAGGCGATGATCGAGCGGCTGATCGCGCGCGGTAACGCTTATCAGGCGGGCGGCGAAGTGCTGTTCCGCACCCGCTCCATGCCCGATTACGGTCGCCTTTCGGGCCGCAATCTCGAAGACAATCTTGCTGGCGCACGCGTTGCGGTCGATGCCCACAAGGAAGACCCGGCAGACTTCGTGCTGTGGAAATTGTCCTCACCTGAAGAACCGGGTTGGGACAGTCCATGGGGCAGGGGGCGTCCGGGCTGGCATATCGAATGCTCGGCCATGTCCGAACGCTATCTGGGCGAAACCTTCGACATCCACGGCGGCGGGCTCGACCTCATCTTCCCGCACCACGAAAACGAAATCGCCCAGTCCAGATGCGCCCACGGCTCGCACGCCATGGCCAATGTCTGGATGCATAACGGCTTTCTGCAGGTGGAAGGCCAGAAAATGTCCAAATCCCTGGGCAATTTCTTCACCATCCACCAGTTGCTGGAGACAACCGATTTCGGCGGCCGCAAATGGCCCGGCGAAGTCCTGCGCCTCGCCATGCTGATGACGCATTATCGCGAGCCGATTGATTTCTCCCAGCGCCGGCTGGAAGAGGCGGCAGTTCTTTTGAATTATCTTGCAACGTTTTCTGAGAAGGGTGAGCAGCCCTCCGAGGAATTTGTTTCAGCTCTTTGCGATGACCTAAACACGCCTAGAGCAATCACGGAGCTCCAGAGACTGCTAAAACTGGCGCGGGCGCGAACAAGCGCAATTGCCATTCAAGCTTCCGATGCTACTAAGACATATGAGGGGCTGGAGAATCCGGCGGCGTTGGCGATTAGCGCGAATCTCCTCTTGCTTGGTATCGATCTTGAAAAATTCGATAATGACTGGCTTCAGAAGACTGTAAGTAGCGACGCAGTGGCGGGTTCCGTCGCCGCCCGCCTCGCTGCCCTCAACGCCAAAAACTTCGCCGAAGCCGACCGCATCCGCAACGAATTGGCGGAGCAGGGCATCGCGCTGATGGACTACAAGGACGAAGCCGGGCAGCGCGCCACCAAATGGGAGGTGAAGCGCTAAAATGCTTGTGCGCGCGCTCTACATGTCAGCAGCATTCCTGACAGCGCCTGTCATGGCCGCGCGCTCAAACGCTGTCTCCACACCAACGGAGACACTCAAATGATCGACCACACCGGCATTCTCGTTCGCGATTGGGCCAAGTCCCGCGCCTTCTATGACGCCGCTTTCGCACCGTTAGGTTATTCTCTGCTGGCCGAAGTGCCCGAGCAATATACCGGTGGCGTCAAGGTCGGCGGTTATGGCAAGGCCAAGCCCGATTTCTGGCTGACGGAAAATGCCGAGCCCGGCCCCGGTCGCCATTATGCCTTCGTGGCCAATTCGCAGGCCGACGTCGACGCCTTCTATGCCGCGGCGATAGCGGCTGGCGGCAAGGACAATGGTGGTCCCGGCCCGCGTCCGCATTACCACGAGCACTATTACGGTGCCTTCGTGTTCGATCCCGATGGCAACAATGTCGAGGCGGTATTTCATGGCGGATAGAGAAGCCCATACGGGCGGGTGCCAATGCGGCGCAGTGCGATTCAGGGTGACCCGTCTGGGTCGCCCGTCCATTTGTCATTGCCGCATGTGCCAAAAAGCATTCGGCGGCTTTTTTGGGCCCTTGGTCACCGCGCACAATGCCGTCTGGACCCGTGGCGAACCCAAATGGTTCCAGTCGTCAAACGCTGCCCGCCGCGCCTTCTGTGGTGATTGCGGCACGCCGCTCGCCTATGAAACGCGCTTCGGGCTCGAACTGGCCATCGGAGCTTTTGACGAGCCGACAGTGGCGGCACCCGAAATTCAGGTCAATCTCACCGACCGCCAGCCTTTCTTTGCCGATCTCAGCACCTTGCCGGAGCGCCACGAAGTTAGCGACGAATGGCGTGATTTCATGGCCGGTATTCATTCCAACCAGCATCCCGACCACGACACGGCCGACTGGCCACCCAAGGACGATAACTGATGGACCGCTATAAAATGGAAGTCAGCGGCGGTTGCCAGTGCGGTGCCGTGCGCTATCACGCCACCGAAATGATGGACAATTCCCACATTTGCCATTGCCGCATGTGCCAGAAAGCCGTGGGCAATATCTTTGCCGCGCTGGTTGCTGCACCACGCGAAGCCATCACTTGGACGCGCGGCGAACCCGCTCGCTTCCGCTCCTCCGATCATGTTGATCGTGGCTTCTGCGCAAAATGCGGCACGCCGCTTTTCTATGATGGCGTGGACGGTAACCGGGTGAATTTCACCATCGGTTCGCTCGATCATCCCGAACTGTTCCCGCCCGGCGCCAATACCGGCACCGAGGGCATGGTGCCGTGGTTTGAAACACTGCTCACGATTGAAAATGGCGGGCCCACCGAGCGCCCGGACCTCAAGGAGTGGTGGAGCGCGATTAAGGCATCCAACCACCAGCACCCCGACCACGACACTTCTGTCTGGCCACCCAAGTAAGCGTCAAATATCTCCCCAGTTAGGCCCTCCTATGTCCCGCGACCGCCTCTATCTCTTCGACACGACCCTGCGCGACGGTGCCCAGACCGCTGGCATCGAATTCTCGCTCGAGGACAAGATCGCCATTATCGGTCTGCTTGAAGAATTGGGACTGGACTATGTCGAGGGCGGCTATCCCGGCGCCAATCCGGTCGACACTGGCTTCTTCGAAAAGGCCCGGACCAAAAAGGCGACCTTCACCGCCTTTGGCATGACCAAAAGGGCAGGGCGCTCAGCCGCAAATGATCCGGGCGTCATGGCGCTGGTCAATTCGGCGGCCAGTGCCACCTGTTTCGTGGCCAAGGCATGGGATTATCAGGTGGAGCTGGCGCTGGGCTCAACCACCGACGAACATCTCGAAGGCATTGCAGACACGGTGCGCACCGCCATTGCCGGTGGCAAGGAAGCGCTGATCGATCTTGAGCACTTTTTTGATGGCTATAAGGCCAATTCCGCCTATGCGCTCGATTGCGTGAAGACGGCTCTAGAGGCCGGAGCACGCTGGGTTGTGCTCTGCGATACCAATGGCGGCACTATGCCTGCCGAGGTGCGCGAGATCGTTGGCGAGGTGCTCAAAGTCGCCCCCGGCGATCACCTGGGTATCCATCCCCATGACGATACCGGCCAAGCGGTTGCCAATGCGCTTGCAGCTGTTGAGGCTGGCGTGCGGCAGGTACAAGGCACGCTCAACGGTCTGGGCGAGCGCTGTGGCAATGCCAATCTGATCACGCTGATCCCGACCCTCGTGCTCAAACCCTATTATGCCGAGCGGTTTGAAACCGGCGTCACGCCTGAACAGCTCAAACGCGTCACCCATATTTCCCGCGCTTTCGATGATCGGCTCAATCGCGCTCCGGCCCGGCAAGCGCCCTACGTCGGCGCGTCGGCCTTCGCTACCAAGGCGGGCATCCACGCTTCGGCCCTGCTCAAGGATTTTTCGACCTATGAGCATGTGCCGCCGGAAAGCGTGGGCAATGAGCGCTCCATCATGGTCAGCCAGCAGGCGGGCAAGTCCAACCTGCTGACGGCTCTGGCCCGCCACAATATCACGCTCGAAAAAGACGATCCCCGCCTCGAAAAGCTGCTGGCTCAGGTCAAGGAGCGCGAAGCGCGCGGCTATTCCTATGACGGCGCAGACGCTTCCTTCGCCATTCTCGCGCGGCGCGTCCTCGGCACCTTGCCTGACTATTTCCAGGTCGAGCATTACCGCGCCATGGTCGAGCGCCGCCACAATGCACAAGGCGAAGAGGTGACGGTCACCGAAGCGGTGGTGAAGATCGTCGTCGAAGGCGAGCGCCTGATGTCGGTGGCCGAAGGCAATGGCCCGGTCAACGCTCTCGATCTGGCGCTGCGAAAGGATCTCGGGGTCTATTCGCGCCGAATCGAGGACCTGGAACTTGCCGACTTCAAGGTGCGTATCCTCGACGGCGGCACGGGCGCGGTCACCCGTGTACTGGTCGAAAGCCGTGATGGCACGGGAGAACGATGGGTAACCATCGGCGTTTCGCCCAACATCATTGATGCTTCCTTTGAAGCTCTATATGAATCCATCACTTATAAGCTGTTGAAGACCGAAACGGCCTGAAGCAGCACCGGAAACGAGAACCAGTGGAGGGCAAACTGGCCGAAACCGCTCCGAAACGTCCTCTCGCTCTGACTATCGGAGCAGCGGCAGCCACCCTTGTTGTCATTCTCGGTATCTTGTCCGGGCCATCCATCGTGTCGTGCTTCAATAGCGAGGACGGTCTTGGTCTGTGCCTGCGTGGCAAGATGGCCGATCTGGGACTTGTCCCGCCGCTGCCTGCACCGGCTGTGGCCGAGGCGGAAACGCCGGAGCCGGAAGCCAGCGCGCCAGTCGCCACCACCGAAGAAGCCGTTTCGGCTGAGCCGGAACTCGATGTCACCCCGCCAGACGAGGCGCTCGACAGCGCTGCCGCTGATGGCGTCATCGCCGCCACCTTTGGCCTGTTGCGCGCCGAGCCAGATGGCTCCGTTGTGATTGCCGGTAGCGGAACGCCCGGTAGCACAGTTGAGATTTTTGCCAATGGCGACCTGCTCGGCACAGCCGATGTCGAGTCCAGCGGTGATTGGGCTTTCGTACCCGACACCCCACTCGCTCCGGGCGATCTCGAAATCACCCTTGGCGAAGAAGGCAAAACCGGCACCGCCGAGCGAGCCTTTATCGTCGTGCTGAACGAAGACCGTACCACGCAGCCGCTCGTTGTCGCCTCGACGCCGGGACAGGCCAGCGAGGTCATTCAGGGTCTGGTCGCCCAGCCTGCCGAAACGCAGGTCGCTTCGGTTCCCGAGTCAGCGACTGAACCTGCCGCGTCCGAAGCCACCACCAGCGCTGCTGAGGCTGCACCAGCACAGGAAACGACTGTGGTGGCCGAGGCTGTTCCGGCAGTCACAGCGCCCGAGCCTGTAAATGCTGATGCTGCGCCCGCCGTCGCTGAGCCAGCGTCTTTGGATAGCGAAGCGAATGTTGCGACAGCGCAGCCAGAAGCTATAGAGCCCGAACCGGTCGTGGCCGATACTGACAACGCGACAGAGCCGACAGCCGTAGAGCCTGAAGTGGCCGCGCAGGAAAGCGTCGTTGCCAGTGCGCCCGAAGCTGTTACGCCAACAACGCCCGCCGCTACGCCATCTCAACTTGCCGACGTTCAGCCATCGATTGATGCGATCGAAATCGAAGGTGACAGGACGTTCTTTGCTGGCAGTGGGCCCGACAAGGGCGTGATCCGCCTCTATGTCGATGATGCCGTTATCGCCGATACGAGTGTTGCCGAAGGGCGTTGGTTGATCGAGGCCGGTCCCGTCCTCAGCAAGCCCAGCCAGCGTGTCCGCATCGATCTGATCCAGCCTGATACGGGCGCCGTTGTTGCACGCTCCGAGGTTGATTTCGTTGTTGATCTGCCAGTGGGGGCCGATGAGCCAGTAGTTGCTGAGGCAGAGGTGCCCGCGGTGACCGCAGAGCCCTCTGCGCCTGTAGGCCCCGTCGAGTCCGCTGCATCTGCTCCGGAGACGGTGGCGGCTCCTACAGCCGAAGATACGCCCGTAGCCGAAACGGAAGCTCCCGCACCCGAACCGCAGCCTGTGGCCGAGCCCGCGGTGCCCACAATGGTTGCCGTCTCGCTCGGTGATCCCGATGCGCAGCGCTTTGCTTCCGGCAAGGCTATCATCCGTCGTGGTGATAATCTCTGGACCATTGCCCGCCGGGTTTATGGCGATGGCGTGAAATACACGACCATTTACGAAGCCAATACCGGACAGATCCGTGACCCGGATCGCATCTATCCCGGCCAGGTCTTCGATCTGCCAACAGCACAATAGCTTTCAAGAGGCGGCGCTTTCGGGCGCCGCTTCTCTGTCCGCTATTGATTTTCGTGGCGGAACGCCCCATCTTCCATCGCAAATAACCGATCAAGCACGATCTGCGCGCATAAGGCCCCTTTTACGCTGCGATCCTGCCAAATGAGCAATTCCATGCACGACGATGATATTGCCAACACGATGCGGGCTCTGGGCCATCCGGTGCGCCTCGAAATCCTCCGCATTCTGGCCACCCAGCAGCAGGGTCAGTGTTGTTGCGCCGACGTAACCGACAGCCTGCCGCTGGCCCAGTCCACTGTGTCCCAACATATCAAGGTTCTGCTCGATGCAGGACTGATTGAGCGCAAGCCGCATGGCACGCGTAACCGCTATTGCATCCGTCAGGAAAAACTGTCCGAGCTAAGCTCCGCCTTTGGTGGCTTGGTGCAGGGACTAACCCCGACCGACAGCAGGGAAGCGGAACCAGCCTGATGGCAAATAACAGCGCCGAAAAGAAGCCGTCCGTCAGCGCGGACGAAGGTTCCGTATTCTCAACGGTACGCAATCTCTGGTCCTATATGTGGCCCGAAGATCGCGCCGATCTGAAACTGCGCGTCGTTCTCGCTATTGCCGCACTTCTGGCGAGCAAGGTAGCGACCACGCTGGTGCCCTTCGCCTATAAAGGCATTATCGATAGCCTCGACGGCACCGCGCCCGATAGTGCGCTGATCCTCGGCCTTGCAGTGCCGGTGGTACTGGTGATCGCCTATGTGCTCGGCAACATTATCGATGCCGCCTTCCAGCAATTGCGCGATGTGCTGTTTGCCTCGGTCGGTCAGCATGCCGTACGCAAATTGGCTTTGCAGACCTTCCACCATATGCATCGCCTCTCGCTCCGCTTCCATCTCCAGCGGCGCACGGGCGGCCTCAGTCGCGTCATCGAGCGCGGCACCAAGGGCATCGAAACGGTCGTGCGTTTCGCCATGCTCAACATCATGCCCACCATCGTCGAATTTGTCGTGGTGGCGATCATTTTCGTCTGGATGTTCGGCGTCAGCTATCTCGGTGTGCTGGTGGTGATGATCTGGGCCTATCTCTATTTCACCATCAAGGCTTCCAATTGGCGCATCGCCATTCGTCGGGACATGAATAATTCCGACACCGATGCGAACGGCAAGGCCATCGATAGCCTGCTCAATTACGAGACGGTGAAATACTTCGCCAACGAGAAGATGGAAGCCGAGCGCTACGACGCCTCCATGGCCGGCTATGAGCGCTCCGCCATCCGCATCTGGACCTCACTGGGCTGGCTCAATTTCGGCCAGGCGGTCATCTTCTATGGCGGGTTCATGATCATCTCGATCATGGCGGTGGTCGGCGTCATGAATCGCACACTGACGCTGGGCGACTTCGTTCTGCTCAACACCTTCCTGATGCAGATTTATCGCCCGCTCAATTTCATCGGCTTTGTCTATCGTGAACTTCGTCAGGGGCTCACCGACATCGAGGAAATGTTCAAGCTGCTCGATCAGGACCCCGAAATCGTCGATAAGCCCGACGCTAAGCCGCTTGCCGTGACCGGTCCGGTGATCCGCTTTGAGGATGTGACCTTCCACTATGATGCTGATCGCCCCATCCTCAAGGGCGTCAGTTTCGAAGTCCCCGCCGGCAAGACCGTGGCCATTGTCGGCCCCACAGGCGCAGGTAAGTCCACGATTTCGCGTCTCCTGTTCCGCTTCTATGACGTTACGGGTGGTCGCATCACGATCGATGGGCAGGATTTGCGAGACGTGACGCAGGAAAGCCTGCGCTCTGCCATCGGCATGGTTCCGCAGGATACGGTGCTGTTCAACGACACAATCGGCTACAATATCGAATATGGCCGCCCCGGCGCGTCCGAGGTCGATATGCGTGAAGCGGCGCGCATGGCGCAGGTCGGCACGTTTATCGAAGCGCTGCCCAAGGGCTACGACACGCCTGTGGGCGAGCGGGGCCTCAAACTGTCGGGCGGCGAAAAGCAGCGCGTTGCCATCGCTCGCACGATCCTAAAGGCACCGTCGATCCTTATTCTCGACGAAGCGACGTCGGCGCTCGATACAAAGACAGAGCGCGACATTCAGGCCGCTTTGGACGAAGTCTCGCGTAATCGCACCACGGTCGTCATTGCCCACCGCCTGTCCACCGTTGTCAACGCCGACGAAATCCTTGTCCTGCGCGAAGGTCTGGTCGCCGAGCGCGGCAATCATCAGGCACTCTTGCAACAGGATGGGCTCTACGCTCAGATGTGGAACCGCCAGCGCGAAGCCAGCGAAGCCGCAGAATTGCTGGCGCGTACACAGGACGACCCCGATGGCTTCGTGAAGCGGGGTGTTCCGGCAGGGGAATAACGGGCCATTCTTCCCTTCTCCTTTGTGCGAGAAGGGAAGAATGGCGGATGAGGGGAGCAATTGAGTGGGCGCAATCACACTTCGTCCCGCAATGCTGGCGGATAAGCCCGTCATCGCCAATCTTGTCCAGCTTTACCTCCACGACATGACCGAGTTCATGCCGTTCCCGGTGGAGCAAGATGGCCGCTTTCAATATGACTTTCTCGACCGTTTCTGGCGCCATCCCTACTTCATCATGGCGGGCGAGGAGATTGCTGGCTTTGCGCTTGTTGTCGATGAATGTCCGCTGACCGGGCGTGCACCCTGCTGGTTCATGGCGGAGTTTTTCATCCTCAAGGCATATAGAGGCCATGGGGCAGGGCGGGAGGCTTTCCATCTGGCTCTGGTTGCACATCCGGGCCAATGGCACATTGCCGTGCCGCTGGCCAATCGGGCGGCACAGGCATTCTGGCCCAAAGCCATTGGCGACCGTACCGCGGCCCCTCGGACCATTCATTTCGACGGGGATGACTGGTCATTATATGCCTTCGAGGCTCTGGCCTCGCATCAGGTGCTGTGATCAAATCCGCCCATTCTCCGCGGGGGCGGGTCTGATCTGCGGTGCAATGTGACTATAACGGACCAAATCAGCGAAAGCCGTCCTGTGAGAAAGGCCGAAGGCCCAAAGGGCCTGCCTCTGCTTGGCCACCTCATAGAAATGAGCCGCGATACGCTGGGCTTTTTCGAGCGTAGCGCACGCGAATACGGGGATATGACCGCCATTCAGGTCGGCGGCTTCCCCGCTGTCATCGTCAATCACCCCGATCTCATCGAACAGGTTCTGGTCCGGAAGAGTGAGCACTTCACCAAGAACCGCGTTTTCTGGCGCCAGCTTGAAGCCTTGATGGGCAATGGCCTCTTCGTTGCTGAGGGCCAAGAATGGCAGCGTCAGCGTCGGCTCGCCGCGCCCGCCTTTGCCACACAGCCATTGGCCACCTATGGCCCCCATATGGTTGAGCTGACCGAACGCAAGCTGGCGCAGTGGCGCGATGGTCAGGAAATCGACATGCATCGCGAGATGATGGCGCTTGGTCTGCAGATCGCCGCCAAAACGCTGCTCGACGCCGATGTAACCGATGATCTGGAAGCGATGGAAGAGGCCGCTTATTGGGTGATCGATGAGGTCGCGGCCCGCTTTTCGCGCCCGATCGTGGTGCCAGATTGGGTGCCGCTGCCGGGCCATCGGCGCTACCTCAAGGGCATAGCCCATCTCGAACGGCTGGTTTATCGCGTCATTGCCGATAACCGTACGGGCAAGAATGCCTCGCCCGGCTTCCTGTCCTTGCTGATGTCGGCGCGCGACGAAGACGGCAAGCCGATGACCGACAAGGCTTTGCGCGACCAGATCTGCAATATGTTGCTGGCAGGCTACGAAACCTCGGCGCTCAGCATGGCCTATGGTTTTCACCTTTTGGGCCAGCATCGCGATATTCAGAACGCCATTGCCGCAGAGGTCGAAGCCGTCGCGCCGGGCCGTCCGGTCACGCCAGACGATCTGCCCAATCTCAGGCTGACCGAACACACCGTCATCGAAATGCTCCGCCTGATCCCGCCCGGCTGGGCCATCGGGCGTGAAGCGGCAGATGATGTCCGTATTGGTGACTACGAGATCAAGAAGGGTACGACGGTTATTCTCAGCCCCTGGATCACCCAGCGCGACCCGCGCTATTTCGATGATCCATTAGCCTTCAAACCCGAACGCTGGGAAGGCGACTTCCGCCGCAAACTGCCGCGCTTCGCCTATTTCCCCTTTGGCGGCGGCCCTCGCATCTGCATTGGCAATCGGTTCGCCATGATGGAAGCCATGCTGATGCTGGCCACCATAGCCCGGCGCTTTGACGTTGAGCGGTTGACCGAAAAGCCGGTCACCTTCCTGCCCTCGGTTACCTTGCGGCCCTCCGGCGGGATTTGGGTTCGTCTGCACGAACGGAAACGTCGAGGCTAACCTCTGCCTTTTCGGCAAGGTATGGGCCGGGGAATTGCAATGCCATTTCATCCGCGAAGCGGCTCAGCACGGCGTTGAAGGCTTCAGGGTGTGACAGAAACGCGGCGTGGCCCGCGCCATCAATCACGTGCTGCTGCCCCTCCCACAGATTGGCATAACGCAATGTATCGAGATATTTCAGCCGTATGATCGGATCGTTCTTGCCGTTGATCATAGCCAAAGGGACTGGGGACGTTTCCACGACGCGCCGCTGATTGGCGACGCCGCCTTTCATTACGCTCCGGCTCGTTTCCGGTCGCATCCGTCCATCTGCGCGCAGAATGGATGCAAAATGCAGTCCATCCGGGTTGGGGCCGTAGCATAGCTCCTGCCAGTGCAAAGCGTCCTTCGTGCTGAAGTCTGCCTTGCGCGCCAAAAGCAGGTTCGGGCTGGCATGAAAAGCCCGCATCAGTGCCAATGGTCCGCGCGAAAGGGGAGGGGCGCCGATATTCACCACGCCCGCCAACCGCTCGGGAAACCTGTCCATCAGCTCAATGGCGATGTGCCCGCCCAGCGACCAGCCGACCACCAGCGCTCGCTTCAGGCGCAAATAGTTCATCACGTCGAGCGTCGTATTGGTGAGCGAGCGGATCGAATAGCTTGCTTTGGGGTCCGCAGCATCATCGGACGCGCCATGCCCCGGCAGGTCGAAGGCGATCAGGCGGAACCGGCCCGTCAGTTCTTCTGCAAACTGATGCTCGAAAACTTCCTTGCTGCCGCCAACGCCATGCACGAAAACCAGCGGCAACCCTTTGCCGCCGCTGTCTCGATAACCGATTTTCCCGCCCGCCAGATTCATTACAGCGCATGGGGCCGTCATGGAATGTACTCCCGATAGAGGCGTACATTATGGGGGTAATCTCTATAGGAGCGGTTTCCGCACGCGGTTAAGATAGGGTAGCTTTTGTGTGTGGGTGCGTGTTGGGGGAAAGTGCATGGAGCTTGTGTTCGACGGGTTGGTCACTCTGGTCGGGGCCGCAATCGTCGGGGCCTATATCTGGTCAGTCCGCAATCATTTCGTGTCCGACAAAATGCCGCCCGGCGCCTGGATCATTTCCCTATCGGTCAGCGCAAGTACGGTTCTTATGCTTGCTTTGACCTGGCTAACGCCACAGCCGCTTTTTGCGCACATTGCCGGGCTCGCCATCCAGCTGTTCAGCGTCTGGATTTTTTATGCGGCCATCAGGGCCTCACGACAGGCAAGGCTGCGCTTCGTTTTCGATCCCGAGCATCCCCATTCTCTAGTCAACGAAGGTCCGTACAGGCTCGTCCGCCACCCGTTTTACGTTTCCTATTCCATCTTCTGGCTCGGCTGGGCGGTGGCAACATGGTCGGTCTGGGCTATCCCCAGCGTCGTTATCCTGCTCTGGCTCTACATCTCCGCCGCCCGGATGGAAGAACGCAATTTCGCGGTTTCTCCCCTCTCCGCAGAATATGAGGAATACAGCAAACGCACCGGCTTCTTCTTACCCAGATTGGGTTAGGCCCAAACGAAAAGGCCCGCATCGCTGCGGGCCTTCGAGTTCTTGGGGGTGGAGCGATTACTCTGCCGCATCCCTTCGGCTGACCACGGTAACGCCATTGGCTTCCTTGGTCTCTTTCAGCCCAGCATCTTTCGAGACGATATAACGCTTGGAGCTGTCTGCATCCTCGGGCACTTCGAGCGCCATGCCATCAAAGCCCGCCGGCACAGCAACCGCCTGACCACGACGGAACGGGCTGGCAATCCAGCCGAACAGACTGACGAAAAGCGCGCCAACCCATCCGAACTGCTTCTTGATAACAGTCGGTGCCGTGATCATCACGGGAACCATGACCAGCGTCAGAGCAGTGGAGAAGAACAGGCCGGAGACCAGCGCTGCGGACAGGTGGATGAACCAGGAGCCAGCCAGGCCACCGATGACGATTTCACGGCGGATGAAGTCGAACTCGACATTCGCCCACATCGGGATAACGCCCAGAGCCGTCAGGAACGCTGTCAGCAACACAGGACGTACGCGCTGCGCCACAGTCAGCAGCATGGCCGTCACGGCTTCGACATGCTGGTGGCGATGATAGTCGTTATAGGTGTCGATCAGCACGATGCCGTTCTTCACCACGATACCCGCCAAAGCCACGATGCCCAGCCCGGTCATGATGGCCGAGAAGGTCATGCCGGTTAACAGCATGCCCAAAAGCACACCTGCGACCGACATGATGACTGTCGAGAGCGTCACCATCACCTGATAGAAGCTGTTATATTCCAGTAGCAGGATGAAGAAGATCAGCGCCATAGCCATGCCCATCGCCGTAACGATGAAGGCATTGGCATCGCCCATCTGCTCTTCGGCACCACCAAAGGCCACTGTCACGCCTTCAGGGAAATCCTGCTCCGCGATCCAGCTTTGCAATTCCTGCACCTTGTCGGCGGCATAGACGCCTTCGGGCAGGTTGGTGAGGCCAGCCGCAACAGGCATCGTATAGACCTGATTGCGACGCTGGATGCTCGCCACCTTGGGAACAGCCGTACGCTGAATGAAGTTCGAGACCGGGATGAGGCCCTGTGCCGTGGCGATCCGCATAGAGTCCAGCGCATCGAATGTCCGCTCTTCGCGGGGCAGTCGAACGCGGATGTCGAGCTCATCGCCGGTTTCCGCATCGCGATAAGTGCCCAGCTTCACGCCCGAGGTGATGAGCTGCACATAGGGCGCAAGCTCACGCACGCCGATGCCATACTTGCCCGCTTCCGCGCGATCGATGGTGATCTGCCAGTCGATGCCGGGGGAGGGGCGGCCATCTTCGATGTCCACGGCCTCCGGCCAGCTTTCGATATGGTTGCGGATCGCTGTAACCACCGGCACGAGGTCATCGTAATTGTTGCTCTCGACGCGCAGATTGATGTCCTTGCCTGCCGGCGGACCGTTTTCGGCAGCCAGAAGCTGGATGTCGAGACCGGCAAACCCGGCAACGCGCTGGCGAATATCGGCGAAGATTTCCGAGGCCGGAACGCGGTGGTTCCAGTTTGTCAGCTGCAGCTGGAAATTGCCGATCGTATCCGGCGGCGTGGTGCTGAATGCGCCGGTCGAGCCGAACTGCATGATCACATCCTGAACGCCATTGACCTGCAGAAGCTGGTCCTCGATCTCCACCATCATGTCGCGGATTTCTTCCGGCGAATAATTGCCGCGCCCCACAACGGCAACAGTGGCATATTCTGGTTCCGAAGCCGGGAAGGCTTCAGAGCCGGTTGGGTTCATCGAATAGGCGACAAAGATCGTAACGATCAGCCCGAAGCCAACAGCCAGCGTCGGCAACGGCCAGTGCAGCAGCTTGTCCATGATGCGGACATAGATGCCGGTGAGCCCGCTCACTTTGTTCACGGCGAACTTGTCGGGATACATCACGACGTCCGCTTTGGCCTTTTCCTTCTCATCCACATGGGTCGAGGCAATGATCGAGCCGATCACCGGCATGAAGATCAGGGCCGATATGAACGATGCGATCATGACGATGATCACGATCATCGGCAGATAGCTCATGAACTTGCCGATAATGCCTGGCCAGAAGAGCAGGGGCACGAACGCACCCAGCGTCGTGGCCGTGGCACCAACCACCGGCACGAACATCTTGCGCATGGCCATAATGAAGGCTTCGCGCTTGGGCACGCCTTCCTGCAGTTTTCGTTCGGCATATTCGACCACCACCACGGGGTCGTCGACGAGCACACCCACCGCGATCACCAGCCCGAACATCACCATCATGTTGATGGTCATGCCCAACATGCTGGCAACGAGGAATGCCATCATGAACGAGAGCGGGATGGAGAGGCCAATCATGATGGCCGGGCGTACGCCCAGCGTTGCGATACAGGTGATCAGCACCAGAGCAACGGCGGTCAGAACGGCGGCTTCCAGCGAGCGGAACAGCGCAGTTGTGGTTTCTGCCTGATCGAGGAAGAATGAATAATTGACGCCCGATGGCCAGTCCTTGGCAACATCTTCGGTTACCGCACGGACTTTGTCCGACACGTCGATAATGTTGGTGCCCAGCTTCTTTGAGATGCCGAGGATCAGGGCGGGTGAGCCATTGACCTGCGTGTATTCGGTGGCGTCGGCCAGCGTGCGGGTGATGCTCGCGACCTGACCGAAGGTCACGATGGTATTGCCATCGGTCTTGAGGGGTAGGTTATAAACGTCCTCAGCAGTGGTGATGAGGCCCGGGACTTCGATGTTGAATGAGCCCTGTCCGGTATTGAGCGTGCCGCCGGGCACGACCATGTTATTGCGGGCAAGCGCGTCGAAAAGCTGATTGGCTGTCAGCCCATAAGCTTCCAGCGCCAACAGATCAACACGGACTTCCAACTGCTCGTCACGCGCGCCCGACAGGGTGGCCTCACGAACCTCGCCAATGCCTTCGAGGGCATCCTGCAATTGCTCGGCGCGGCGAACCAGCTCTTTTTCTGGGGCCGCGCCATAAACTGCCACCGAAATGATCGGCATGCCGACCAGGTCGATTTCGTGCACGCTTGGATCATTGGCATCGGTGGGGAGCTTGGCCTTGATCGCGTCCATCTTGGCGCGCGTATCCTGCAGCGCCTGGTCCTTGTCGGTATTGATGTCGAATTCGAGGAAAACCGATGCGTGACCGGTCGTCGAGGTCGAGCTGATATTCTGAAGGCCCGGCAGATTGGCCAGTTCTTCTTCTGCCGGCTTGGCCAGCAGGTTTTCCGCGTCACGTGGCGACACGCCGGACTGGCTGATCGACACGTAGAGGTAAGGCACGTCGATTGCCGGGAAACTTTCCTTCGGCATTGCCGTGTAAGCGCTGGCGCCAGCCACAAGGATCAGCGCCATAATCGTCAGGACGACACGCGGCATCCTGAGAATTCGTTCGATAAAATCGAGCATCTTGGCGGCCCCTAGCTGGCGGAGGTTTCAGCAGAAGCAGAGGCCGGGCTGGCCTCCACGCGCTGACCGGCGGTTACGTTTTCCTGGCCCACCGTGATGACGGTGGCACTAATCGGCAGACCAGTCACCCACACGCCTTCGCGCGTGTCGCTGACGATGGTGATGGGATAGAAGGCGACGACGCCGTCTTCCACGGTGCGAACGCCCAGAACGCCGTCATCGTCCAGCGTCAGCACGGACTGCGGCAGCAGATGGCCCGGTGCGGTGCCGATCTTGACCACGGCTTCGGCTGTCACGCCGTCGCGGATGGCATAATCGTCGTTGGGGATTTCGATTTCGGCGCGGAAAGCGCGGGTAGCGCTGTCGGCGATAGAGGAAATATAGGTGACCTTGCCGACGACGTTCTGGCCGGTGACGGTCTTGATCGTGGCCTCCAGCCCGGTCTTGGCGAGACCAATGTGAGCCTCAGGCACCATGCCGCTGAAAACCATTGGGTTAAGCTGCACGATAGTCGCGCATGGCGAGCCCGCATTCAGCATCGAGCCGGCAGTGGCGATAGGGTCCTGAACCAGTCCTGCAACCTTGGCCTTGATTTCAGTACGGTCGAGTTCGGCCTGTGCATTGTCGAGACCGGCTTGAGCCTGCGCCAGCGCCACTTCAACGGCATTGGCCGTGTTGGGCGCGGCCAGGCCGCGGTCACGAAGGTCGACATTGGTGTCGAAAGCGAGTTGCGCCTGCGCCAGAGCGGCCCTTGCCTGTGCAACGCTGGCGGCGCGAGTACCCTGATCGAGCGTGCAGAGCAGGTCACCGGCATTGACGCGCTGGCCCTTGGTCACATGCATCACATCAACCGTGCCGGCGGTTTCAGCAACGGCGGTAATGCTGGCCTTGGCTTCAGTACGGCCGCGCAGCGGCACTTCGATAGGCATTGGCTGAGCGGTATAGAGCTGCGTGCGAACGCTCTGCAGCGGGGCAGAAGCGCCAGTGGTGGCTTCATTGCGCTGTGCAATGGTCAGCGCAGGATCAACCTCCGGCGCGTGGTGCTCGGCGAGCAGTCCGGCATTCCCCAACGCATTGGAGATAGGGCCGTGTTCTTCCCCTTCGACAAGAGAAAGCATTGAACGTTCGCCATTGCCAACACCCTGACCACCCTGAACAAGGGTGCCAGTCAGAAACCAGGCGGCCGCCAGAAGCAGGATGAAAAGGGCCAGGCCATAGGAATAGAGTGCGCGCATTTAGATTATTGTCCCTTATTCCGCTGCGTCTTTGCGCGGCTCTGCTCGCGCCATTGTGATCAATTCGTGCATATGGGTGCGCATGTGATTTTCCGCAACCTCCTGCACCTTGCGTCCGAAATCGATAATCCACCGATCAGCCGGACTGCAGTCCTGGTCGTCTGCCGTTTTGTCCAGCTTCTCGCGGCCATCGACCATCCGCTTGAGAAATTCATTGCAGCGCTCTTCAACCAGATCGCGCGGCAAAATATGCGCGAAGCGCGCAAACATGAGGAACGGGCTGCGAAACACATCCGGGCCCAGAGGCTGGGAGAGTTCTTCCACGAAGACGCGCCGCCCCGTGTCAGTAATGGAATACACCTTGCGTGCGGGCTTTCCGGCCTGTTGCTCGGTTTGGCTGGCGACACAGCCATCTTCTTCGAGCCGCGCCAGCGCAGGATAGATCGAGCCATAGCTGGCTTCCACGAAGTAGGCGAATTCCTCTTCGGTGCACATCCGGCGAATGTCGTAACCGCTGGCATCCCCATTGTAGAGGATAGACAGGCAGAGTGTTCTGACGTTCATGGCCTTCCTGGCATATGTTTGTCCAATATATGATCGGCCTATATATGCTGGCCGGTCATATCGCAAGCGATACGCAGGAGAGAAACGCGCAGATCAGTTAAGCACTGATTGCAGATCGGTACTGTAGAGCGCTTCCTGCCATGCAGGGAGCCGGTTTTCCGCATGGCTGGTGCGACAAAAGCACCTAACCCAGCAGATTGCGCATCTCGGCGGCGGCCTTTTGCGCCAATTCTGGACTCGCAGCGGCAACGAAATACGGATTGAGAAATCCGAGGTCACCTTTGCCGTAACGCATGGGTTCACCGTCAAGCCTCACCACCGCGCCACCAGCAGCTTCAAGCACAGCTTGCCCGGCTGCGGTATCCCATTCGCAAGTCGGGGTAAAGCGAGGGTAAAGCTGCGCGTCGCCGCGTGCCAGCAGGCAGAATTTCAACGACGAGCCGACCGAGACATCGCTTTCTACATCCAGCGTACGGCACAGTTGCTCCAGCGCAGCATGACCATGCGACCGGCTGGCAACGATGCGTGGACGCGGCAGAAACCCGACATTGATCGAGCGCTTTTCAGAAATGCCGCCCCGCTTGTTGATCAAGCCAGTCCAGGCTCCGTCTGCATCGCCGACAAACACCTCGCCACTGGCAGGCGCCAGCACCACGCCCATAACGGGTCGACCATGCTCCACCAGCGCGATATTGACCGTAAACTCACCATTGCGTTTGATGAATTCCTTGGTTCCATCCAGCGGGTCGACCACGAAATAGCGCTCGCCCAGCACAGGGATAATCCCCGCCGCCACGCTTTCCTCACCCAGGACAGGCAGGCCAGTCTGTTTTAAATGCTCGATGATTACCGCTTCAGCCGCAGCGTCAGCCTCGGTTACAGGCGAGCCATCGCTCTTGGTTACGACATGAATGGGGCGGTGATAAACCTCACAGATCACCTCGGCGGCAGCAACTGCTGCCTCCACAGCCAGATCCGTCAGAGACAGGGTCTCTACACTCACTTGGAGCCCCCGATCACGACATCCAGCCCCAGATCCAGCGGTTTCGCACCCATCGTGATCTGGCTGGTAGAAATGTAATCCACGCCCGTTTCTCCGATGGAACGGACCCGATCCAGCTTCACGCCGCCCGAGGCTTCGAGCTTGGCGCGCCCGGCATTGATCGCCACCGCCTGTCGCAGCGTCTCATTGTCCATATTGTCGAGCAGCACGATCCGGGCGCCCGCTGCCAGCGCTTCCTCCAACTCTGCAATCGTCGTCACTTCGATTTCGATAGCGACCAGATGCCCCGCAAAAGCCTCTGCTGCCTTGTAAGCAGCCGTGACGCTCCCGGCGACGGCGATATGGTTGTCTTTGATCAGGATGGCGTCGTTCAGTGCATAGCGATGGTTCGCGCCACCGCCGCAGCGCACGGCATATTTCTCGAAAGCGCGCAGGCCCGGCGTGGTCTTGCGGGTATCGGCAATGCGCGCCCCCGTGCCGGCCACTGCGTCTACATAGGTCCGCGTCAGTGTTGCGATACCACTTAGATGATTGAGGAAATTGAGCGCCACCCGCTCGCCAGACATCACAAGCCGGGCTGGGCCTTTGACCACAGCGACCACTCCACCGGCCTCAATCACCTCGCCATCGGCCACTTTGGCCTCAAATGTAACCCCGTCGCCCACCAACCGGAACGCTGCCGCAGCCAGATCGAGCCCGGCAATCACGCCCTTTTCGCGCGCGGATAGCGTCGCTTCGGCCCATGCATCGGGTGCCAGCGTCGCCTGGCTGGTCAGGTCACCCGCAAGGCCCAGATCTTCCTCAAGCGCAGCAGCGACGGCGCGCTCGACAAGAAGGCGAGGCAATTGTGCGGGCAGGGCAATCATGGCGGCTCAACAATTCTGGAAAGATGCCGGTGATTTACGCTGCCCCACAACAGCTGGCAACCGCGACAAAGGGCATGGATTTGCCGACAAATGCCCTAGCGCAACAAACTCTGCCCCCCATCAATCCAGACGGGGGTGCCGGTGACATGGCGCGCCGCGTCTGAGCAGAGAAAAAGGATGACGTCAGCCACATCTTCAGCCTTGCCCGGCTTGCCGCGTGTCAGTGGAATATCGCCTTCGGGAAATTCGACAGGAACTTCGGTTATATGCGTATCGCGCCGTTCGGTATTGTCATCGATTTGGCTCTCGATGGCGCCGGGACACACCGCATTCACTCGGATTTTGCGTGCGCCTAGTTCCAGTGCCAATTGCTGCGCCATCGCCAATTGCCCAGCCTTCGTCGCCGAATAGGCACTTGCGCCTGCCGAGGTAAAGGTGCGCGTTCCATTGATCGAGGAGACGATGACGATCGACCCGCCCCCAGACTTCTCCAGTGCTGGAACGGCATGGTGGATGGTCAGATATGTGCCCTTGAGATTGACGTGAATGGTCTGGTCCCATTCGTCCGGGGTAATCGTCTCGATAGGCGCCCACACGCCATTAATGCCCGCATTGGCCACCACGATATCGAGCCGTCCAAACTTTTCGACCGCCCCCGCCACCAGTTCTTTCATGGCCGCGTCGTCGGTAATGTCCGCAATGGCCGCCCACGCCTTGCCGCCATTGGCTTCAATCTCGGCTGCGGTCTTGTCGACCTCCTCCTGCGTCCGGCTCATCACCACGACAGATGCGCCTTCACCCGCCAATGCCAGTGCCGTCGCCTTGCCAATTCCCGAACCTGCGCCCGTCACCAGCGCCACTTTGCCATCCAATAAAGCCATTGCCCGATCTCCATGTTGCTGATTGGGCAACGCGAAGACCGGGCAATGGTTGAAATATATATGATGTGTTTTAGTAGCGCGGGCCCAGATCGTCGCCCTCGATGATCGCCTTGGTCAGGCTGCCGACAGGCGGATATAGCGGTATCAGACAGGCCTGCAAGGCATGGTAGATGTCCGGTTTGCCGACAAACAGGCGCGACGTCGGCGTCAGGTCTTCTTTGAGTTCGCTTATCCAGCCGCCGCGCTCGTGGTCGATGACGTGGTTTTCGGCAAAATCCCAGAGCTTGCGATACCAGTGCTGGTAATAGGCGTCCTTGTCATAGGCGCTGATAAAGGCGGCCGCACCGATGGCCTCGGCCACCGGCCACCACAGCTTTTCGCGCATGATCGGCTGGTTGTCCCAGTCCAGCGTGTAGAAAAAGCCGCCATGAACCTTGTCCCAACCCAGATCGATGGCATTTCTGAACAGGCCGCGCGCGGCTTCCGTCATCCAGCCATGTTCCTTGCGGCCCAGCACAAAGAGCTGGAACAGCAGGCGTGACCATTCAAGCGCATGACCCGGCGTGGTGCCGGAGGGGCGGAACATTTCCGAGCCCTTGAAGTCTCTGTCGAGGCTCCAGTCTTCATGAAAATGTTCGGCGACGCGATGGTCGAGATTGGTCGCATTGCGCCGGATGATCAGGTCGGCGATCCGCGTTGCTTTCTCGATATAGCTTTTCTCGCCAGTGACCTCGAATGCCGCCATCAGCGCCTCGGTCAGGTGCATGTTGGAATTCTGACCGCGATAGGTGCTGATCTGGCTCCAGTCATTGCCGAATTCTTCGCGAACCGCGCCGACTTTCTTGTCCCAGAAGCGCGTCTCGATCACTTCGCTCGCATCGGCGAGGACGGCATCAGCCAGCGGGTGGTTCACGAGCTTGGCGCTGGCTCCGGCCAGTAGCACGAAGGCATGGCCATAAGCCTGCTTGCTCGCGTCTGTGTAGCCATTGTCGTCGAGGCCCCAGACGTAACCGCCATGCTTGGTGTCGCGATGCTTCTCCCAGAGGTAGCGCATGCCGTGGTCGATCACTTCGTCCGAACCGGGCCGCCCGAGCAGGCTGCCGATCACCGCGCAATGGATCATGCGGGTGGTGACGTGAATCTGGCGCGTGGCATTGTCTGGCGTGAGCGGAGTGCCATCGTCGCTGAGCTCGTAAAAGCCACCTTTGGGATTGATCGACGCCGCCTCGAAGAAATCGAACAGGTTATTGGCCTGCCGCATCAGATATTGGCGGTGGAAGGGCCGTGCCTGCCACGGGCCGGCATTTGTCTTGGGCAGGGAAAACTTGGCGTCGCTCATCTTGGCTCCCATCCGGGCGAGACAGCCCGGCTCTCTGTTCGGGAGCGTTCTAGCCAATGGGCGGGAACGTTGCAAACGCTCTCGCGAGCCGCTCAGTTTTGGCCGCTATGCCTTGGCGTACCAGCTTTCAATGCGCCTGACTTCGTCCGCCGACCCCAAAATCACCGGCACGCGCTGGTGAATGCTGGTGGGCTCCAATTCCAGAATACCCTGCTGCCCCGTCGTCGATTTGCCGCCCGCGCCCTCGACCAGCCAGGCCATGGGATTGGCTTCATAGAGCAGACGCAACCGACCGCCCTTGGCTTCGGTCTCGCTGTCCAGCGGATAAAGAAAAATCCCGCCGCGCATCAGGATGCGGTGAATGTCGGCCACCATCGAGCCGACCCAGCGCATATTATAGCGTTTGCCAGCCGGGCCGGTTTCGCCCGCCACGCTCTCGGCCACATAGCCCTTGGTTGCCGTGTCCCAGAACCGCTCGCGAGCGGTGTTTATAGCAAACTCGCCCGAAGCTTCGGGCACGTTCGCAGTCGCAATTGTTTGCACCCAATCGCCACGCGCGCTGAGGGTAAACACGCTTGTCGCGCCTTTGATCCGCAGCACAAGGCTGGTTGCCGGGCCATAGGCCACATAGCCCGCCGCCAATTGCGCGCTCCCCTTTTGCAACAATCCTCCAGCGCTAGGCAGCACAGAAAAAATTGTGCCCACAGTGACATTTACGTCCAGATTTGAAGACCCGTCGAGCGGATCGGTCGCCACAATCACCGTGCCCTGACTCGACAATTCAACCGCTTCATCCAGCTCTTCCGAAACCAGAATCGATACAGCCGGATTTGCCCGTAAGTGATTCAAAACAATATCGTTCGAGATCACATCGAGCGCCTTCTGCGCCTCGCCCTGTACATTGGTATGCCCGGCAAGACCCGTCTGTCCCGAGATTGGCGCCTCGTGCAAAACAGCAGCAATTTCGGCGCCCGTTGCGGCCATGGAAGCAATGACGCTGGCGAGCTTGTCGTCACTTGTTTCGGCGGCAAGCCACTGGGCGAGGTTGGTCATCAAAGGCTCCTTGCGAATGCCCTTCAATGTCCCAAACCCTCGTCACCAGACAAGGCAGACTTTTGGGTGAGAACAGTGTATTGCGGCTTTGGTCATCGCGGAGCAAACGTTGCTAACCAACCACGGTGCTGCCCTCGGACTTGATCCGAGGGCCACTGCGAGAGCCCAACGCTGAGCATATTGCACGGGGCTAACGGTCCTCGGGTCAAGCCTGAGGACAGCACGGTGGATATAGCGAGCTTGAGTGCAAGTAGGTGCCCATTCTTTACTGCTCCCGCGCCAGATCGGCGAGCAAACCGGCCGCAACGCTCAAACGCGACACTGTCACTCCGCCAGCGGTCAGCTCCTTCACCGCCGCAACCGTGCGCGTCACCTCGGTCTGGCGTTCTGCCACGAACTGCTCCACCGATCCTGCCGCCAGAGCATCGGCAGCAAGATCGCGCAGGGCTCGCATCACATTGGCCATGGCGCGGTCCAACGCCATGCGATCAAATCGGTCGGAAAGCACAATGCTGCGCCCGCCCTCAATCACGCGGAACAAATCGAACAGCCCCGCAACCCCAAAATAGGCCCTTGCCGCCATTGGAATACCGGCGCCGGTACGCTCGGCAACCAGCACGATATCGCTGCTATGGCCGATAAACGGCAACTCGCCGATCCTCAGCGCCAGACCGCTCTCTATGCCCAGCGCCTCAAGACTCTTTACACGCTCTTCCAGTTCGGCCTTTTGCTCCATCGGCAATAGACCTGTAGTTTCGCGCAATTGGCTGACGCCTCTACTGTGTCGCTCGATGAGCGCGCCAAGCCCATCGCGAACGGAGGCATTGCGCAGGAACCACAGTGTTTCCCGGCGGAGCAATGCTTCGATTTCGCCATAAAGCGCCAATTGGACACTGCCCGTCACCTTGCCGTCCAGTCCGTCTATTCCAGCATTGAGGGCAACAAGGCCATAGGCATCCCGCACAGCCGAGAAGGCCAATGCGATCTCGCCGGGGCTGGCGCTGGTCGCCGCTGTCAATTCGGACACAAAGGCCGGACCACCATGATTGATCATGTCATTGGTCAGCACAGTGGCGATGATTTCTCGCCGCAGGCGATGCTGCTCCACAGCGTCCGCATAGGCGCGATGCAGTGTCTCAGGGAAATAGCGGAACAATTCGCTGGCGAGGTATGGATCGTCGATGGAATCGCCTGCTAGCAGATCATCGAACAGCGTCAGTTTGGCATAGGCCAGAATGACAGCCAGTTCAGGTCGAGACAGCGCTGTTCCAGCAGCGGCGCGCGCATCGAGTACGGCATCGCTGGGCAGGAATTCAACCGCCCGGTCCAGCAAGCCACGGGCTTCCAGCCCTTCGATCAGCGCTCGATGTCCGGGCAGTTCCGCCAGACCTGCCCGTTCGGCCAACGAAATGGCCAGCGTTTGCAGATAATTGTTCCTCAGACACAGGGCTGCGACCTCATCGGTCATGCTGGAAAGGAAAGCATTGCGCGCTGCCATGTCGAGAGCACCGGACGCCAGAACCGGCGCCAGCGCGATCTTGATATTGACTTCAAGGTCAGACGAATTGACGCCCGCAGAATTGTCGATCGCATCCGTATCGATGCGTCCGCCGTTAAGCGCAAACCCGATGCGGCCCTTTTGGGTTACGCCCAGATTGGCGCCTTCGCCGATCACCTTGGCGCGCACCTGTGTAGCGTGGACGCGGATAGCGTCATTTGCTCGGTCGCCGACCGAAGCATCGTCCTCATCGGCGTCCTTGATATAGGTGCCAATGCCGCCGAACCACAAAAGGTCAACCTGAGCAGACAGAATGGCCTTCATCACCTCGGCAGGCGTCGCCACTGGCTTATGCAGCTCCAGCAATGCCTGCATTTCTGCGGTCAGATTAATGGCCTTTAGCGACCGCGAAAAGACACCGCCGCCATTGGAAATCAGTGCCTTATCGTAGTCTTGCCAGCTCGAACGGGGCAGGGCGAAAAGCCGCTGCCGCTCAGCAAAGCTGCTCGCCGCATCGGGCGTGGGGTCGATGAAAATGTCGCGGTGGTCGAATGCGGCCACCAGCCGGATTTCCCTCGATAGCAACATGCCATTGCCGAACACGTCGCCGCTCATGTCGCCGACGCCCGCGACCGTGAAGGGTTCGCGCTGAATATCGCGGTCCATTTCGCGGAAATGCCGCTTCACCGCTTCCCAGCCGCCGCGCGCCGTAATGGCCATCTTTTTATGGTCATAGCCCGCCGAACCGCCCGAGGCGAAGGCATCGCCGAGCCAGAAGCCGCGGGATGTCGCAATGGCATTGGCGGTGTCCGAAAAGCTCGCCGTACCCTTGTCGGCGGCAACCACCAGATAGGGATCGTCCCCATCCCGCCGCACGAGGTCCTTCGGCGGCACGACAGCGCCGTCGACAAGGTTGTCGGTGAGGTCCAGGAGCGCGCCGATAAACACTTTGTAGCTCTCGGTGCCCTCCGCCATAAAGGCATCGCGCGCCATACCCGATGTCAGCCGTTTCGGCACAAACCCGCCCTTGGCCCCAACGGGCACGATCACCGCATTCTTGACCTGCTGTGCCTTGACCAGTCCCAGAACTTCGGTGCGGAAATCCTCCGGCCGATCCGACCAGCGCAGCCCGCCACGCGCAATTGCGCCAAACCGCAGATGCACACCCTCAACGCGCGGCGAATAGACCGAAATTTCCCGATAGGGCCGGGGTTCCGGCATGCCATCGACCGCGTGGCTATCGAACTTGATCGCCAAAGCTGGCTTGCGGCCACCGTCCTCCTGGCGCTGCCAGAAATTGGTGCGCAGCGACGCTTCGATCAGGTTCTGGAACCGACGAATGATATTGTCTTCGTCCAGTGAGGTGATCTTTTCCAGTTCATCTGAAATAGCGACGCGTGCCGCCTCGGCCCGCTCCGCCCCATCCTTGAGTGATGGATCGTGAAGGGCCCTGAACAGGCCAACGAGCGCCTGTGCCGCTGCCCGTTGTGTCACCAGCACGCGCGCCACATAGCGTTGTGAATAGGAAATGCCCACCTGCCGCAGATAGCGCGATAGCGCCCGCAACACGGCAGTCTCATGCCAGTCCATATCCGCAAAGGTCACCAGCGAATTGATCTGGTCGCTCTCGGCTCTGTTTTGCCACACGGCCAGCAGTGCTGCCTCTATTGCTTCGGCGCGTGCGAGTACGGCAGTCGCATTCTCATCGCCAAGGTCGAGCACCATATCGTGCACATACCGCTCGATCCCATCGCGCGGCATCAGCACATAGGTCTGCTCGTCAATAACGCGGAAACCGAAATCCTCCAGCACAGGCACGCGGTCACTTAGCGGAATAGCCGTTCCTGCATGATAGACCTTCAGGCTTATCCCATCCCTGCCCGAGACCAGCCGCAAGCCAATGCCATCGGCATCGAGGCCCTGGAAAACCGCAATATCAGCCAGCGCCTCGCTGATCGAATGACGGCTTTGATAAGCCGGTGAAAAAGCCTGCCGCCAATCGCTGATCGTCGCAGGCTCTGGTGCGGATGCCGCCAGCATATCGGCAAAGTCGCGGGTCAATGCCTCAATATCGGCCTCAAGCACCCGACGTTCTGGCTGTGGTGTGGGCCCGCCATTGCGCCCGATGATCACATGCAGGCGCACCAGTTCGCCTTCGGGGAAATGCGGATAGAAAGCCGAAACCCGTCCGTCATAAACCTCTGCAAGATAGCGCGTGATCCGCGCCCGCACCGCCCCGTCATACCGGTCGCGCGGCACATAAACGAGAATGGAGACAAAATTGTCGAACCGGTCGATGCGGGGCAAAACGCGCACGCGCGGGCGGTCATAAAGCCCGGCAATCGCCTCGGCAAATTCGGCCAATTGTGTGCTGTCGATCTGGAACAGCTCGTCGCGCGGATAAGAATCCAGCGCGCCAAGCAGCGTGCGTCCGGCATGGCCGAGCGGGTCGAAACCCGACTGCCGCATCACATCGGCAATGCGGCGACGGATAACAGGCACATCCGTGTGCGGCGTGGTCAGAGCCTGCGCCGTATAAAGCCCGACGATGCGCAGTTCGCCCGTGGCCTTGCCATCGGCCCCGAACAGCTTGACCCCCACATAATCCATATGCGCGCGGCGATGGACCCGCGCCCGCACATTGGCCTTGGTGACGAGAAGAGGCTCTTGTCCTTTGACGAACGCCACCAATTGCGGCGTGCTCTCCACATAGTTCGGCCCGCTGCGCAGGACCTTCACCGTCTCGTCGCGCAAAATGCCGAGTCCCGACCCGGCCACAGGCACCAGTGCCTCACCCTCCAGCCGATAGTCGCGCAGGCCGAGGAAGGTGAAATTGTGTTCGATAAGCCAGTCGAGAAAACTCAGTGCCTCCCCGCTCTGAGTTGTGGGAAAGGATTTGAGGCCAGTCATTGCCCGGCCCAGCCGTTCCAGCATGGGCTGCCAGTCGCCGGTCGCGCGGCGCACATCGGCCAATGTGGCCTTCAATTCGTCGGTCAGTGCCTCTATTCCGGCGACCGGGTCGCTGTGAATATGCAGCACGCTCATTGCTGCTCCGCCTTGATCCACAACCTGTCCGTTGGAGACATGCAGCACAGGATGCGCGAACAGCCGGATAGCCCCGCCCATGGCACGCAGCGCAGCCAACGCGCTGTCCACGATAAACGGCATATCCGGACAAATGATATCGAGCACCAGCGGGTCGCCCGGCGCAACTGGCGGCGTGGCAAAAATCCGAGTTTCATCCAGTGGACCAGCCAGCAGCCGATCATGGCTCAGCCGCAGAGTAGCAATCAAAGCATCCGGCGCTTGCCGGGCAAGGTCATCGGGGTCGATGGCCACAACGGCATCGGTTAGAAAACGCTCCAGGCTCGGCTGACCACTTGCGGCCGCTTTGATCGCTTCGGTGATGCGTTTTTCTATTGTGTTGGACATGCCTGGCTCCTGAGACTCGCTGGCACAGTCTAGGACGGTATTGTGTAAACTTTCACGCCCTGCCTTTGCCCACTTTGGTCGCACCTTTTCAGCATGGCGTTTCACAAAATGGCCACAATCAGGCAAAGCGTTTCCCCACAGCCAGCGGAGTGAGTGGTTTACAGCTTGTTAAACTCTACTGCTGTGATAGTCTTTTGCCGGTCCCAATGCAGGTGCATTTCATGCCGAAGCTATCCCAATACGCGTCCTATGCAGCGCTCGCTGCCGCGCTGATTTTCGGCTTTGCCGTCACCGCTCATGCCGGGGCGTTTTTCTAAGCCGCTAATGCAGCCGCGCTGGCTCAATCGGTGAGGCGCTGCCGTCGCCCACTTTCGGCCCGGCCCAGAACACCACATAAAGCAGGTCCTGCCCGTCGGCATCGGTGATTTCGATGGAGCGGGGTGCATTCATTTCGCCGCCTTCACCCGCAACCCGGTCAATAATAGCACGCCCGATTTCTGCAGCCTTGTGCTCAGCAGCGTCGAGATCGCTCAATTCGCTGCCCGCCTCGTCGCGGATCAGGTCGTTGTCTGTGCGATAGTGGAAGAAATAGCGCGGCATGAGCACACTCTGCCATTGCCTGGAACGTTAGTCGAGCCCGCCAAGCCCTTGATAACCATGCCGGTGCCAGAGCAGGGGATTGAGTGCCGTGTCGGTTTCCGCCTCGACGATTGCGCCCGCAAACAGCACATGCGTGCCGGTTTCCATCGAGCCGATGACTTCGCAGTCCAGCGTGGTTGCCGCCCCCTGCAAATGCAGTTGCCCTGACGGCCAGGCTTTCCAATCGCCGATTTCAAAGCGGTTTTCTGCCGCCACGCGCCCGGCAAATGCGTCGGCAATCTCTTCCTGCCCCAATGCCAGTGTCGCCAGCGAAAAACCGCCTGTCTTGGCGATGATGTCGGCGAGGCGGCTGACAATGTCGATTGAGATCAGAATGGATGGCGGCTGTGCCGATAGCGACAGCACCGACGTCACGGTACGGCCCACGCGCTCATCGCCACGCCGCCCCGTCACCACATGCACGCTCGACGCAATCCCGGCCATGGCGGCGCGAAATTCGGCGCCATTCACCGTCTCGCGGCGCAGCGGCCTTAAGGCCATCGTGTCGGGCAGGTCAAAGTCGGGCATGAGAATAGTCATCGCGTAGAGTCGCTATGGTTGCAATGGCAGCTGTGATCGAAAGCGCGATCACAGCTGCATCAGCAGTTCACGATAAAGTCTGCGAGCCTTAGCCCAGATTGGCTTCCGCAAACTCATAATTGGCGAGCTTGTCGAGGAAGTTGCTCACATAGTTGGGGCGGCGATTGCGGAAATCGACATAGTAGGAATGCTCCCAAACATCGAGACCGAGCAGCACCTTGCCCTCGCCCGTGGCCAGCGGGTTTGAGCCGTTGGGGGTCTTTGTGGTCTTGAGCTTGCCGTCAGTGCCCAGCACCAGCCAGGCCCAGCCAGAACCGAACTGGGTCGTTGCAGCGGTCTTGAAGCTGTCCTTGAACGCATCAACCGAGCCGAAATCTTCAACGATCTTGGCTTCGAGCTTACCGCCCAGCTTTCCACCATTGGGCGAAAGGGCCTGCCAGAAATGGATGTGGTTCCAGTGCTGGCCCGCATTGTTGAACACGGGCGCAAGATCAGCCTTGTCCTTGGCGAAAGCGACGATCTCTTCAAGCGACTTGCCCTGCAGGTCGGCATTCTTTTCGACGAACCCGTTCAGCGCCGTAACATAGGCCTGATGGTGCTTGCCGTGATGCAGCTCCAGCGTTTCCTGGCTCATGCCAGCATTGGCAAGCGCATTGGCAGAATAGGGCAGGGCGGGGAGGGTGAAGGTCATGTTGTCGCTCCTTTCGGGGGTGGGCTGGACAGATTTGACCGGAACGTTTAATTTCCAAGCAATGGCTTTGAAAACCCTTTCATCTGATATGTCAAGTTCTGCCTTGGAAAACCTTGGCTGGTCGCCGCGCAATCCGGCGGAGCGCATTCTTATGGCGCTCAAGATGCACGGCAGCCTCTCTGCTGCCGCTCTGGGCGAGCAACTGGGCACATCCAGCGAAGCAGCGCGCCAGCAATTGGTTCGCCTCGCTGATGAAGGTCTTGTCGAGGCCCAAAGCGCAGCGAACGGCGTTGGCCGGCCCACCCAGCTCTGGCGCCTGACCCCTGCCGCGCAATCGCGCTTTCCCGATACGCATGCAGCGCTCACCGTGCAATTGCTCGATATTGTCAGGACGCAATTGGGTGACGCGGCGCTCGACACCATCATCGCTGTCCGCGAGGCCGAGACCAAAGCCGCCTATGAAGACGCGGTCATGCCTGCGTCAGATTTAAAATCCCGCGTGGCTGCTCTTGCCGATCTGCGCAGTCAGGAAGGCTATATGGCCGCCTGGACTGAGCAGGATGATGGCTCGCTTCTGCTCATCGAAAACCACTGCCCCATCTGTGCAGCGGCCACGGCCTGTCAGGGCTTTTGTCGGGCCGAGCTTGAGGTCTTCCGCTCGGTGCTTGGTCCCGAAGTTGCCGTTGAGCGGCAGGAACATATCGTCAGCGGTGGTCGCCGCTGCACCTATTCCATCAGGTCTGTTTCCAATGTCTGAGCCCAACCGTCCGCCCGTCGGCACCCGTCTTACCCGCATCGGCTGGGAAACGCCTGAGGCGCTCGACGAAAAGATGATCCGCGACATTGTCGATGTCTTCTATGCGCGCGCCCGTAGAGACGATGTCATCGGCCCCGTCTTCAATCGCATTATTCCAGACGCCGAATGGCCCGCCCATCTCGACAAAATCGCCGATTTCTGGAGCTCGATGATGCTCGGCACCGGCCGCTACGATGGCCGCCCCATGCCCAAGCATATGGGTATCCCCGAACTCTCGGATGCCCATTTCATGCGCTGGCTGCGCCTGTTCCGCGAAACCGTCACCGAGCTTTGCCCGCCCGACATTGCCGCGCTCTTCATCGAGCGCTCCGAACGCATCGGCAATTCCTTTCGCATGAACATCTACATGCGCCGCGGCGACGATATTACGGATATGGGTCCGCTCAAGCGCGAAGCTGCCCCGGTCTGGAAGCCTGAATAGCCCTTTGGCTTTGGTTGCTAGCGCGGGCGACCATCATGCCCCAGCGCATCAGTCCTGTTCGCGCAGATAGAAATAAAGCGGCAACGCCAGGGACAGCCCCACGAAGAAGCTCGCGGGGAGAATGATCCACCAGTTTTTGATCTGGTTCTTTTGCGCATCGCGCCATGACCAGACCCAGAAAACAAAGATCGAGATCATCACATCGGCAGAAAAGCCGCCCGCCGCGCCATTGGCGAACAAAGACCGCAGAAACAGCGGAATGTCCGGGCCGTTGGTCGTGAAAAATCCAGCAAACAGCAACCAGGGCACCACGGTGCCCACAATCGCCGCGATCAAATAGAAATTCCTGATTGCCATGCGCGTCGTCCTGCCCAGTGTATAACCGCTCTTCCTTCACAGAGGTCAAAGCGGCTTCTACAGACGCCGTGCCCGATCCGATTGACGTCCGCAATTACCTTCCACGTAAGCGGGACCGGCAGACCCTAACCAAAGCTGCCCCAAGCGCATCGGTAAGGCCTTCTGTATGAGCATCGACATACGGGCGAAGACATCACGGATATGGGGCCTGTCAACGCCAAACTTGTCGGTGTGGAAGCCTGTCGAGGACGCCAGATCGTGTGAAAATTGAGACGCGACAATAATATCACTATCTGCCATGAAATCGCCGAAAAGCTAAGGGCCGCGCTTGATAGTGCCCCTGCCTGCATATCAATTCAGGTTTGGGGGTGATCGGTGTGCCGATTCTCAAGCCGACGGTGAATTTGCGCCTGTTGATGGTTTGGCCCTGTAAATTGCTGAGTAATTTTAGGTCAATCTTATGCGCATTAATAAAAACCTTCTTCTGCCGGCCTTCGCGGCTCTTTCGCTGACCACCGCCTTGTGCGCGCCTGCATGGGCGGCAAAGAGTAGTATGGTCATTGGCTTGAGCGCCGACGGCAAAACGCTCCTAACCTATAACGAAGGCCAGTCGGGCGGCGATGATGTTTACCGTCTGACCTTCACCGCAACGGGCGAATCCATTGAATTCGCGCCGCCTGCTGGAGCGAGCTACGTCTCGCCGGAGGCGTTGAGCGCCGATGGTAAGACAGTTACTGGCCATTATTATTCCGCTACTCTTGGCACCACCCAATCTTTCATCTGGTCCAAGGATACTGGGTACGTCACTTTAAATATTCCCGGCCAGGAAGTTTATGCTTATCACATCAGTGCTGACGGTTCGGCGATAGCTGGCGAAATCTGGGACTCTCAGACAGGGGCGCGGCCTTTCTACTGGTCCGCCGATTCTGGTCTGCTCGTTCTCGACGGCCTCGGCGGAACCTGGGGCACTCGTGGCATCGCTCTCAGCTCGGATGGAACGACCTTGGTTGGAGCATCTTACGATCTAAGCAATCACCAAAGAGCTGTCATATGGAATGGGGGAAGCGCGGCTGCCCTCAATATTGACACGCTCTATGTGAATTCATCCGCCACCCACGTGAGTGCCAATGGCAGCGTGGTGGCTGGTCGAGGACTGGTTGGTCACGGTGACGACCGTGCCTTCCGCTGGACCCAGGCCGGTGGCATGGTCGATATCGGGACCCTTGGTGGCCAATCCACTCATGTGAAAGCTATGACACGCGACGGCAACATCCTCGTTGGCGAGTCTGACAACGGCATAAATACTGTCGCGATGCGGTATATCGCAGCAAGTTCCACCATGAGCGATCTTGGCAGCCTTGGTGGCACCTACTCGTCAGCCCGGGCCGTTAATGCCGGTGGCAGTGTTATCGTTGGTACCGCAACAGACATGAACGAGGATGATCGTGCATTCCGCTGGACCGAAGAAACCGGCATGCTGACTATCGAGGCTTGGCTTGCGGTAAATGGTGTGACGCCCGGCGACTATGTCGCGCGTTATGCGACCCATGTTTCCGATGACGGCAATGTTGTCGCCGGCGAGACTGCCGATCACCAGACCTTCTACGCGCGCGTCGGCAATGTTTCGGGCATCATTACCCTCGAGGAGTTCCTCCCCACGGTGGCCAATGTCGGGGCCGCTGTTGTGGCTCCCAATGTACGCCACGCGGACACTGTTATGTTTGGCGCCCAGGGCCAGCCCATGCGCAACCTTCTTGCTCCTGGTCAGAAGGCGGTGTGGGGCACTGTGGATATTGGTCATGACTCGACCGATGGTGCCTCAGGCGGCCTTGCTGTTGGCGAATTCGGCTTTGGCTACGGCGTGGCCGACGGTATCACGGCTCGCCTTTCTGCCGGCGTGGTACATAGCAACCTGGATTTGAACTTGGGTGGTTCTGTCACCACCACGGGCTACTACCTCTCGCCGGAAGCTTCCATCGAGCTGGCGGATAATATCTACCTGACGGTCGGTGGTTACGTGAGCGGTGGTTCGATTTCATCCACCCGTGGTTACCTCAATGGTGGCACGACTGAATATTCAAGCGGCGAAACCAGTGCGCGCACCTTCGGTGCGAAGGTGCGTTTGGACTGGGTTGATGCGCTGGTGGTCGAAGATACGAGCTTCACACCCTATATCGGCCTGTCCTACGCAAACTCCACCGTAGATAGCTACACCGAAACCGGCGGCGCTTTCCCTGTCACCTACAACGACATTACGCAGCAAAGCACTATCGTTCGTCTCGGCGCAGACATGGTGCATCATTTGACTGACGATTTCCGCGTCGTGGCCAAAGCCGAACTCGCCTACCAGTTAGAGGATACCGCCTCGCCGGTCAGCGGTACCATTATTGGTGCGAATAGCTTCAGCTTGTCCGGTGGCAGCCAGAACCAGTTCTGGGTTCGTGGCGGTATTGGCGCCGAATATGACGTCGGCGGCGGCACTGCGTCGTTGATGCTGAATGTCACCAGCAATGGCCAGGATCCCGATGTGTGGGTGCGGTCGAACTTCACAGTCAAGTTCTAAGACCATTAAAAGGCCGCCCCACAAGGGCGGCCTTTTTTCTGGCTCACGCTACCCGCGCAGTGAGAGCTCCAACAATCCCCTTTTGCATTTGCCGTGACCGCTATGCCCTTCGCTCTTGCTGTCCTTCCCAAGGCGGCAAGATCGGGGGGGAAGGCGCGAACAGCGGGTGTCGCGCACCTAGAGAAGCAATCCTAAATCTGCCGGCACATCGCGCTCGAACACCAGCACGCCGTCCACCACTATCAGCCGGGCCTGATGAATGGCCGTGCGCCGTGCGGCTACGTCCGGCGGCCCTTCCGGCTGGCCCACTTCGTCCCATTCGCAATGGGTGAAGTAATAGAGCGCGGCGTGGTTGCCGTTGACCACCACGTCGGCGTGGCGGACATATTTCTGGTCCATCAGGTCGCTGCCGGGCTCGCCGCCGACAAGGCCCTGCCGCTCCCAGTGCACTGTGTCGTCCGAGCGGTAGACTGCCTGTCCGCGCCATTCGTCGGTGATCAGCCAATAATAGCCGCCTATCTCGAACACGTTCGGGCCTTCATGGGGCGGCGCGTCGGGTGAACCCGGCAGGACCAGCCCCTCAAGCCGCCAGTCCATCATATTGGTGCTGGTAGCGCTCCAGGTGCTCGAGCCCTGACCCTCGTCCTTGTACCACATGCGCCAGAGTCCATCAGGGCTCCTGAACACGCAGGCGTCGATGCAATTATCGCTCGAAAGTTTCAGCGGTCCTATCCGCGTCCAGTTCTCGAGGTCCGGACTGGTGAAATGGGTGATGGTCCGCGCCACTTTCCAATGGGTCGGCGTGCCGGTGATATAGCTGAGGAACATATGATATTGTCCCTCTGCCCAGATGATTTCGGGCGCCCAATGGGTGTTCAGCCCCTCATCGCCCGGCGCATCCAGCCCTTTCACCGTGCCGCGATAGGCCCAGCTGCCGCCGCCATCTGTTGAAACGGCTACCCCAATCGGCGAGCCGTGTATCCAGCCAAAGCCGGGCTCATCCATCTGCGCGCGGCGATTGGTGTAGAACATCCACCACTCGTCCGTGCCTTCCTTGCGGACGACAACGGGATCTGCAGCCCCATCCTGAATGGGGTCGCGATAAATTGGCGCGCTCATGCTGGTTCATAAACCCTGACACTGCGGCCATCGCCACGATCCACCAGCTTGCCGGGCCGTCCAACCATGTCGCCAGCCAGTTTCACCATGGCCGGGTCTGTCGCCAGCTTGCCGTCGCCCGCATCGTCGGTGGACAGAACCGAAGCCTTGAGCAGCCGCGAATAGGGATGCTCTGGATTGTCGAGCACCGTGCGCGCATCGCCCATTTCCACGATCCGCCCACGCTGCATGATGATCAGCCGATTGGAAATGTAGTAGGCCGTGGCCAGATCATGGGTGATATAGATGACCGAAACGCCCAGATCGTCGCGCAGGCTCTTGAGCAGATTGACGATGCTCATGCGAAGGCTGGCATCCACCATCGACACCGGCTCGTCGGCGATCAGCAGCGGCGGATTGGGGATCAGCGCCCGCGCGATGGCGCAACGCTGCAATTGCCCGCCGCTCATTTCATGCGGAAAGCGCCCGCGCACTTCCTTGAGGCTGAGCCCCACCTTCTGCAACGCCTCGTCCATGGCCTTGTCGATGACGGCCTTGTCCTTGGTGTTCAAAAACCGCCGCGCCGTGCTTTCGAGATAGCGCTCGATTTTCTTCAGCGGATTGAACGCCTCGAACGGGTTCTGGAACACCGGCTGCACATTGGCCATGAATTTGAGCCGCGCCTCGCGCCCGGCATGGCGATCCACCTTCTCGCCCCGGAAGCGGATTTCGCCTTCGGTAACGTCTTCGAGGCCGAGTATCATCCGCGCCAGCGTCGTCTTGCCGGAACCGGATTCACCGATAATGGTGAAGATTTCCGGCTTTTCCGCCGAAAGCGAGAAACTGGCGTCGGATACCGCCTCGACCACCTTGCGGCCAAACAGACCGCCCATGGTGAAGCGCTTGGAAACGTCGCGAACATCTAGCAGCGTGCTCATGCCATCACTCCTGCCGGCGCACTCGTATTGACCAGCGGCTCAACATCCTTCCAGCGCCAGCAGGCACTGCGATGACCGGGACCGACGACTTCCATCGGCGGCGCGTCCTTGCGGCACTTGTCCACGGCCAGCGGACAGCGCGGATGGAAGCGGCATCCCTGTGGCGGATCGGACAGGTTGGGTGGCCGCCCCTCAAGCGCAGGGCGCTGCTGTGTATCGCCAATCCGCGGCAGGCTGGCCACGAGATGGGCCGTGTAGGGATGCTTTGGCGTGAAGAACATCTGCCGCGTCGGACCTTCTTCCACCAGCCGCCCGGCATAGATAATGCCCACACGATCCGTGACATTGGCATGCACACTCATATCATGGGTCACGAACACCACTGAGGAATTCATTTCCTTCTGGATGTCGCGGATGAGGCTCAGCACTTCCTTTTGCACCACCACGTCGAGCGCCGTCGTAGGCTCGTCGGCAATGACGAATTCCGGATGGCAGACGGTCGCCAGCCCAATGGTCACGCGCTGCCGCATGCCGCCCGAAAGCTCATGTGGATAGGCCTTCAACACATCCGCCGGCAGCTTCAGCCGGGCCAAATGTTGCACCACGCGATCTTCAAACGCCTTGCCAGTCAGTCCCATCGGTTTTGAGGCAAAATCGTGGAAGGTCTTGCCAATCCGGCGCACCGGATTGAGCACGCTCATCGAGCCCTGCATGATGTAGCTGAGATGGCTCCAGCGTACGGATTCTATCTGCTTCTCGGTCGCCGTGGCGATGTCGAGCGGCCCGTTCTTGAAGTTATACTTCACCGATCCGTCGACGATCCGCAGCGGCGGGCGCATGGCAGCGGCCAGCACCTTGATGAAGCTGGTCTTGCCCGAAGAGCTTTCGCCGGCAATGCCGTAGATTTCGCCCTTCTTGATACTCATGGTGATGCCATCGACAGCCCGCACTTCGCGGTCCACGCCGAAATAGGCCATCTGGTAATAGGCCTTGAGCCCTTCGACCGTGAGCAGGTCTTCTTGTTGTTTTTCCAGGGTCATGGATCAGGCTCCCATGCGGCGCAAGCGGCTGCGCGGGTCAATATATTCGTTCATCGAAACGGCCAGCAGGAACAGGCCAAGGAAGGTCATGATGATCAACACCACGGGGATCGCCAGCCACCACCAGACGCCCACCACCATCGCAGAGTGCGAATTGGCCCAGTAGAGCACCGTTCCAATGGTCGGGTTGTTGAGATTGGTGAAGCCCAGCACCGCCAGCGTCACTTCCAGCCCGATCGACCACAGCATGTTGTTCATGAACGTCGAGAACACGATGGGCATGACATAGGGCAGATGTTCTTCCAGCAGCACCTTGCGGGTGCTCATGCCGGCAAACACCGCATGGCGGGTGAATTCACGATGCTTGAGCCCCAGCGCCACCGAACGGATGAGGCGCGCATCGAACGGCCAGCCGAAACAGGCCATGATCAGCGCCAGCCGGAAGCTGTCGAGATCGTTGCGCAGCACGAAATAAAACAGCACCAGGATCGGGAAGATCGGGATGGCCACGAAGATGTCGTTTATGAACATCAACACGCGGTCGACCCAGCCCCCGATATAGCCTGATGCCAGTCCAATGGTGATGGATATGATGCGGCTGATGACCGCCACGGTGATGCCGAAAATCAGGCTGTTCTTGAACGCGGCCGACAGCTGCCAGAACAATTCCTGCCCGCGTGAATTGGTGCCGAACCAGTATTGAGCAGACGGCGGCTGATCGGGTACGGCCATGTAGATCAGGGTCGGATCGACTGGCGAGAACAGGCTCAGCGACGCGAAGATGACCACGATGCCGACGAGAACCAGGCCGATGGTGAATTCGATATTGTAGCGAATAAGATCGCGCAGGACGGAAAACATGGCTTACTCCGCACGCACGCGAGGATCGAGAAGGGGATAGAGCAGGTCGACGATGAAGATCGCGCCCGCGACAGCGGTGATCGAGACGGTCGAAACCGCCAGCACCAGCGAATAATCGCCCCAGTTCACCGCATCGATCAGCAGAGTGCCGATGCCGGGATAGTTGAACACCTGTTCGGTGATAACCGTGCCGGAGAAGACGCCGCCAAGCGCCATGGCGAGAGCCGTCAGCTGGGGCAGGGTGGCATTGCGGATCACATATCCGCCCACGATGGTCTTTTTGTTGACGCCCGCCAGTTCGGCATAGGTCACATAGTCTTCAGTGACCACATTGCTGACCAGCGCCCGCATCCCAAGGAACCAGCCGCCAAAGCCGACCAGCACCAGCGACAGGCCGGGCAGCACGGCATGTTGCAGCACGGAGGAAATGAAGGGCCATGTGAGGCCCGGTCGCACATCCATCGCAAAGCCGCCCGAGGCGGGGAAGATCGGGATGAAATAGGCGAACACAATAAGCAGGATGAAGGCGACGATATAATAGGGGATCGGCTGGATGCTCATGGCAAAGATGCCGAACGCCTTGAAGAAGCGGTTGTTCGGATTGTAGCCGGCCAGTGCGCCCATGAGGTTGCCAATAAGGAACGTGGTCAGGGTTGAGGTCACAAGCAGGCCGAGCGTCCACGGCATGGCGCGCCATACGAGTTCCATCGCTGGCGTCGGAAAGGCGAGCAGGGATGGCCCGAGGTCGCCACGCAAGAGCCGCGCCCAAAAACTGAAATATTGCTGCAGGATCGGTTCATTAGTGCCGTACATTTCCGTCAGCGCCTGGCGTGTGGCCTCGATTGCTGCCGGTGGCAGGTTCGAACGACCCGAAAGACGCCCAAGCACCTGCTCCACCGGATCAATCGGGGAGAGATGCGTCACAATGAATGTCGCGGAAATGCCGCAAAATATAACGGCGAGCAATTGCAGCAAACGCTTGCTCACAAACCACAAATAACCCTGCATAAGAGCTCCTGGCGCGTGTCTCTCTCGTTTGGGGCCCGGCGAGAGAATGAACCGGTCAAGACGAGCCTGTAGCAACCTTCGCGGTAAGCTCTGACTTGTGCCTGCCTCCCCGGGGAGCCGCTTAAGCTCCGCACGCGACTTTGGGCGGGTGCAGACATGTGCAATCTCCCAGCGGCCCGGGCCGTAGCCCGGACCACCTAGGGAGGAGCGGTTTAACTTTCGACAGGCGTTATCTGGGTGAAGATGAACCGGCCATTGGACCAGTTCGTCACCGGGTTCGCATATGGATTGTTGATGCTGGGCCAGCCAGTCCAGTAGCGGTTCGACTGCACCGAGAACACGTTATAGGACATGATCGGAATGTTCGGCATCTCTTCGAGATGCAGCTTCACGAATTCATGGCCATATTCGATGCCCACGGGATCGTTGAAGTCGCTGGCGCGAACCTTTTCAATGATCTCGTCAAGCCGCGGATCTTCCCAGCGCATCCAGTTGCGATCCGGCTGGGATTCGCCCAGCGGACGGATATATTCCGAATGGTAGCTGTCGAGGAAGAAGCTGAGGTCGGGGTGACCGCCCCACGATTCCACAGCCCAGGAGATGTTGACGTCGTAATTGCCGACGCGCTGACGATCCCAGGTGTCCGAAGCTGCTTCCAGTTCCGCACCAATGCCATTCTGCGACCACAGCTGAGCGATGATCGAGCCGAGGCGATTGACGACACCATCGGTCGGCACCATGACGCTGAAGCGGAACGGCTGACCGTCCGGCATCATCCACTGATTGCCATTCTTGGTGAAGCCTGCCGACGTGAGCAGTTCTTCTGCGGCCTGAATATCCTGCTTCCACCAGCCATAGCCGAAGGCATTGCGGATATCGGTTTCATCGGTCGGCGCGTCCGGGAACTGGCCGCGAACCATGTCGGCGATCTGGCTGCCCATATCGGGATCGTAGGGCTTGATGGTACGCGAGCCGGTGTCGATCTCGTAATTGGTGAGGAATTCCTGCAGCGGCGCGTGATAGTCGCGCGGATGCGTGCCGGTAGGCGGAACCGAAATGGCCGAGAGCGTTGCCGCGCCACGATAGGATGCCATGGACATTGCACGCGCATCGAGCATGAGGGCGAGGGCCCAGCGGACACGCTTATCTTCGAATAGCGGCTTCTTGAGATTGAAGATCGCCATGACCAGCGTGGGGTCGGGATGCGCATAAGGGAAGCCTGGGAACCAGCCGCTAACCTGCGGGTCCTGCTGCAAGACCGAGAATGTCGCTTCGGGCGACAGATCGTGCACCATGTCCAGATTGCCGTTGCGCATTTCGATCAGGCGGGCATCGGGCGAGATATTGTTGCGATAGATGATGAATTTCGGCTTGGGTTCGCCGACCATCCCCAATGCGGTGCGCTCCCAGTCCTCGCGGCGCTGCCAGATATACCAGGTGCCGTTGGGGTCAAAGGAGTGAAGCGTATAGGGCCCCAGGCTCACCGGGGGTTCGTTATTGAACGCCAGGATGTCTTCGACGCCCTCAAACTGGGCCTTGGACATAATCCATGCGCCGCCCCAGCGGATCGCGAACAGCGTGTGGAAGCGCGAATTTGGGCCCTTGAGCGTGAAGCGGACGGTGTAGGGATCGACAGCTTCGACCGTCTCGACCTGGGCATTATAGGCGCCATTCTGGGCCAGGCCCGGCGTCGCCTTGTGCTTTTCTACGGTGAAGACCACGTCGTCAGCCGTGAATTCGTTGCCGTCGCTCCAGTAGATGCCCTGCTTGAGCTTCACGGTCATCTCCGTGAAGTCCTCATTATACTGCCAGAGGTCCTCGGCGAGGGAGTTGTAAATGGCGTTCTCGCTGGCGCCTTCAATGCCCGCATTGGGGTCGATGAACCAGAAGGTGTCAGTGGTGAGCTGGTGCAGGCCATTGGACAGGCCGGCGCCCGAGCCGATGACCCAGTTGTTGAACCAGGCCGGATTGCGGATCACGCCTTCCGGATTGTGAATGATCAGCGTCTCGTGACGCGGGAATTGGGCAAGGTCGGGTGCCGTTGCGTCCTGCGCGAATGCCATGCCCTTGCTTGCAGCCATCAGCGCGCCGACTGCGGTCGTGCCGACGAGGAAATTACGTCTATCCATATGATGTCCTCCCTTGAGGCTGTTCCGCCCCATCGCGCGGTGCTTATGCGCCGCCATAAGTCATACTTAACCAGCCTTTACAGGCTGTCAACGTGTTTGTGATGTAAATCCAAAAACATGATATCAAATTGAAAGAGGCGCATTCGTGAGAATGCGCCTCTGTTTCGGCGTTTTGAGAATGTCAGCGTTAACAGTCTGCTAGCGAATTGCGCGCTTGTGCTAAGACGGTGTTGCTGTTCATTCAGAGTTTGACGCGAACCATCTGATAAGAATAGGGCGGCAGGGAGATGGAAAGCTTTCCATCACCAATTCGTGCGCCCTCACCCTTGCGTGGTGCAACTTCATCCTGCTTCTTTGCGGTGTTCACGGCCTTTAGGTCGGGATGCGTCATGACCTGGTGGTCAATAATCTCGCCGCCGGCAAAGCCCTGAAGGTTCACCTCTGTCTCAATGCTTTCGGAGGTGTGCCGGTTGACCAGGAAGAAGGTCAGGGTGCCATCATCCTCATTATGCACGCCAGAAACGTCGACAAACGGGGTATCCGCAGCGTGCGTGGTTTCGTAGCCCGGCGAATTCGCCTGCAATTGCAAGGCTGTACCACGGCCGAAGACCGAAGCGAAGTAATACGGATAGTAGATGGTCTGCGCCCATGCCGGGCCGCCCTTTTCCGTCATGATCGGAGCGATCACGTTCACCAGCTGAGCGATACAGGCGATCTTCACCACGTCCGAGCGGCGGATGAAGGTGTTGAGGATCAGCCCCACCATCAGCACGTCTTCGAAATTGTAGATGTCCTCAAGCAGGCCCGGTGCATGTGGCCAGCCGTTACCGCCGTCGAGAATCTCGCGGTCCTTCTTGTTGGAATGGTACCAGACATTCCACTCGTCGAAGGAAATATAGATATCCTTCTTCGATTTCTTCTTGGCCTTAACCTGCTTGATCGTGGCCGCCACTGTGTCGATATAGCGCTCAAGCTTGTGGCTGAGGCCAAGATAGTTCGGTGTATTGTCGTCGCGATTGGCGAAATACATGTGCAGGCTGATATGATCGACGTGATCATAGGTGTGTTCGAGCACAATGCGTTCCCAATCGGGGAAGCTCGGCATGTCCATATGCGATGAACCGCAGACGATCAGTTCAAGGTCCTTGTCGAACATGCGCATGGCGCGGGCGGTGTTTGCTGCCAGCTTGCCATATTCATCGGCATCCTTGTGGCCGACCTGCCATGGGCCGTCCATCTCGTTGCCAAGGCACCACATTTTCACATTCCACGGCTCTTTGCGGCCGTTCTTGATGCGCAGGTCGCTCCAGTAGGAGCCGCCGGGATGATTGACATATTCGAGGAAATTGCGCGCATCATCAACGCCGCGCGAACCCAGATTGACTGCCAGCATCATCTCGGTGCCGACAGTGGCGCACCAGTCCGCGAACTCGTGGACGCCCACCGCATTGCTCTCGGAAGTGTGCCAGGCGAGGTCCAGGCGGGTAGGGCGCTCCTCACGCGGCCCGATACCGTCTTCCCAATTATAGGCCGAAACGAAATTGCCACCGGGATAGCGCACCACCGGCACATTGAGCTTCTTCACCAGCTCGGCAACGTCCCCCCGCATGCCATCTTTATCCGCGGTCCGATGATCTGGTTCATAAATACCCTCATACACCGCCCGGCCCAGGTGCTCCAGAAAGGCCCCATAGACACGGTCATCGATTTGGGAAATCGTATAGTCCTTATTCGCGATAACGGTCGCCTTCACCGGGTCCTCCACTAATTCCATTTTTCTGATTTATATCAGTTAAGATGTTTTAGCTGTCGGTCGCGGGACGTGCAAGGGCCTATTGTATGATTTTTAAGGCCCGAATTGATACTTTGTTGAGCGGTTTAGTCTTGCAAAAATCTATATAAAATTCAATATCTTATGAGTTTATTGGACTATTGCTCTGTCTGCAGTCGAAGGATGATGTCCTGATCGTAATTGCCAAAGCCTCTACCGAAAATGTTGATCCCCCCAGGGTGCTTGGCATCTTCCTTGACGGCGATGCGGAGGCGGATCGAGTGATGATTGGCAAGGTCTAGATCGAGCAGCGAAACGGGCGAAATCTTCATCCCGTCAACGTAAGTGCCGTCTTTGGTAACCCGCCAGCTCTTGAGTTTGCCATATTGGCTGCCCTTCAGCTTCCACCAGTCGGGCGTGTAAACCCCCCGCTTGTCGCCATAATCTCCAGTCGACATCCATGTGCCGATCTCGGTGCCATTGACCGATAGCGTTATATCGCTTGGCCAATCGGCAGACGTCCCGGGCACTTCCGAGCTGAGCTCCATGACAAACTCCATCATCTCGATGGTGTTCTGAGCCAGCTTTGCATTGTTCGGGAATTGATATTCCAGGAAACCGCGCGTGAACCAGATCAGGCCAGCCTTCATCCGGTCCGGGTCGAGGAAGGTGTTCGGCACATCGAGCAAGCCAATAATGCCCTCAGTGGAGCAGAGGCCACAGGGGGCCGAGACTTCACAGCTCGTATAAAGTCCAAGCGGCATAGCCACTTCAATTGTGTTTGAGCGTACGGGTTTGATGTCTTCTTTGAACATCACCAGAACTTCGTCGAAAGTGGAATGACAAATCTTCTGATTGCCCTTCCGTGCCTTCTGAGTCTCCGTTCGTATCAGGCCCGCCGTTTCCAAAATCTGGATGTTCGTCGAAACGGTCGATTGGGGTAAATTCAACCTATCCGCAATGTCATTACCGTTAAGTGGTCCTTCGACATGCAGCAATTTCAGTATCTTAACGCGAATGGCTGACGCGAGGCCTTTGAGCACCTCAAGCCCGTCTTCTGGGTCGACGACGAGAAAATTACGGCTCATTGGCAGCGCCACGCGGAAAGATGAAGGGATTGTGATTGTGTATCAGATAAGCTGAACCAATCAACCCGTGCTGAATACTGTAGCTTGGCGAGCTGCCACTAGATGCGCAGCCCATGTTCATCGAATGCCAATGCCGTCCCTGGCTCAATGCCAACGCTGATCGGAGAGCCGTCAGGAATGCGGGAATGCCCCTTCTGCTGGATGGTGACTTTGCTCTCGCCATCCTTACCAACTGCGTAGACGAATGATACGCCGCCAAGTTGTTCAACAACCTGCGCTTTTGCAGTGATCGTCGGGCCGCCAAGGGATGCATCGGCGAAGTGTTCGGGCCTGATACCGACGCTGATATTTTGTCCCGCCACACCGCCATCGCCTCGTCGCGCTACGACAAGCTCGTCGCCGTCAAAGCCGGTGAGCGCTACCTTCATCGACGGACCGTCAATAGAGGTAATGGTGCCGTTGAGGAAATTCATCCGAGGTGAGCCGATAAACCCGGCCACAAACAAATTGTCCGGATTGTCATAGAGATCAATGGGGCTACCCTGCTGTTCGATGCGTCCGGAGCGCATGACGACAATGCGATCCGCCAGCGTCATGGCCTCAACCTGATCATGGGTCACATAGACCATTGTTGCGCCAAGCTGTTGGTGGAGCTTGGCAATTTCAATACGCATCTGCACACGCAGTTCGGCGTCGAGATTGCTTAGCGGCTCATCGAACAGGAAGGCTTTGGGTTGCCGCACGATGGCGCGGCCGATGGCGACGCGCTGGCGCTGTCCACCGGACAATTGCCGCGGCTTGCGATCCAGAAGCTCGGTCAACTCCAGAATGCGGGCTGCTTCCATCACGCGCTGCGAGACTTGCTCGCGCGGCATGCCGCCCATCCGCAGCCCGAAGCCGAGATTTTGCTCGACACTCATATGCGGATACAGTGCATAGGACTGGAATACCATCGCGACGCCGCGTTCGGACGGATCGTAGTCCGTTACGTCTTCGCCGCCGATCAGAACCTGCCCCGACGAGGGCTCTTCCAGCCCCGAAATTGTCCGCAGCAGGGTGGATTTGCCACAGCCCGACGGGCCTACAAACACCACAAATTCGCCGTTGCCGATATCAAGATCGATATCGTGAATGACTTTTACTGCACCAAAGCTCTTGTTGATGCACCTCAATTGTAGATCTGCCATCGTCTCCTCCTTCCGATGGTTGAACTTTTAGCGCGAGGCCCAGAGGGCGCCACGCTCGAACAGGGTTCGCATTTGCGGCACCTGAAATTCGTCGGCCACATGGCCCAGTGACGAGTAGAATACACGCCCCTTGCCGAAACGCCGCTTCCAGACCACGGGCATCACCACGCCTTCGATCTCCTCGAAATATTCGCCGGAAAATGTCGTGGTCGCGAGCACTTCGATGCTGGGGTCGAAGTGCATGTAATATTGCTCCGAACGGTAGGGGAAATCCTCGATCCCCGCGACAATCGGGTCGCTGCCGGTTTTCACATTCACCATATAGTCGATAATGTTGCCGGGATGGGCGACCCATTGCCCGCCGGTCATGAATTGATAGTCCGGTTCATTGCGGAAGCTGTCGCACATGAGGCCATGAAAACCGGCGAGGCCGGTACCGCTGCGAACTGCAGCGAGCAGATTTGTCAGTTCTTCTTTTTCGATGCGCGACATGGTGATAGCGGGAATGATCAGGTCGTACTGCCCCAGTCCCTCATCGGCAAAGGCCTCGGTTGTCGCCTCAATAGCGACGCGGAAACCTTGCTTCTCCAGCATTTCGCCAACAAGCCTTGCGCTTTGTTCTGGCGTATGTCCCTCCCAGCCACCCCACACGATCAGCGCTGATTTGGTCATGGCATTGTCCTCCTAATATGCCGGTGTCCATGGCGCGCTATAGATGTCGCGCAGCATGAGTGCCGCTGCGCCGCGAGCCCAGACTTGGTCGTCTAAAGTGTGAAAGATCAGCTCGGTGGCTGCGAAATGCGCGCGGAATGAATTCGCGGCTGCGGCCGCCTTGACCCATGGCGCAAGCAGTTCGCAATAGCGCGCCGATTCAAGTGCTATGATAAGCTTTTCCGGGTTGATCAGGTTGATGACATGGGCGATGCCGGCCCCCAGTTTTTCTCCCTGCCGCGCGATGAGGGCTTGGGCGCGTTCGTCGCCAGCATCCGTCGCTGCGGCGAGGGCCATCAGAATGTCGGCGCGCGCCTGAGCGGTCTCAATAAACTGCGACCCAAGCGCTGAAGCTGCCGCATGGCGTATCGCGGCGTCGCTGACATAGGCATTGAGGCATCCCTTTTGTCCGCAATCGCAGAGCGCGCCGTCTGCGCTGACCTTGATGTGACCGAAGGTGGGGCCGAGTGTGCTTGCGCCGCGATGCAGGTCTGCGTCGAGCCACAGGCCCAGGCTAGCGGTTTGATCGAGCACGACGACGGCGAAACTTTTTTCGCTCTGGGCATAGCCAAACCAGCTTTCCGCCAGCGCCAGCAGATTGGCGGGCTTTTCGAGCTTTACAGGCAGTCCTGTCCGCTCCGACAGAAGCGCGCCAATTGGCATTTCACGTTCGCCGAAAATCGAGCTTGAATAGCTTTTACCCGATCTTGGATCGACCAGGCCCGGTACCCCGATACCGATGCCTCTGATGCGCGATCGGTCAACGCCACTTTGGGCGACGCACTCGCCCATGGCGTCTTCAAGTAGATCGACGATCACCTCTGCAGGCTGCCGGGCCATGCGGATCGGCAATTGCAACGAGGAGATCACTTCTCCACGAAAATCCACCAGGGTAAGTGTGGTTTGCGTTTCCGAAATCTTGATGCCCAGCACATAGGCGGCGTGTGGCACAAGCCCCAATAGTACGCGAGGTCGCCCGCGCTGACTGTCGGCATTAACCGGCGTGTGGATCGCTTCGATCAGCCCCTCATCGATCAGCGCTCCGGTGATCGCAGAAACCGTCGTGCCGCTCAGTAGCGTCCGCTCCGAGATTTCAACACGCGAAATCTGGCCATGGCACCGGATGGTCTCCAGCACATGGTATTTGTTGATTTCGCGCATAAGCAGCGGGTCTGCGATCTTCACGGCCAAGCTGGTAATTCCTCCGGACCCTCTATGGTCCATTATTTTGTTCTTTACCCTTATCAAATCACGCGCCACGCTGAGAATTCAACCGGTTTAAAATGCTCCGCGTCGAATCTATGTATTTAAATTTCAGCAGGTTAGGCGCGAAATTCGTTTTTCGAAATTGGATTCATTGTGAGTGAGGTACGTTCCTCTTGCGTCTTTAATAAGGGGTGCGTAAAAAGTAGCAAGTGCTGAGTTCAGTGGGGACTGACTCATCGCTGCGGCCAGGGAGGAGACCGAGCCCGGTTTCGGCGGTCGCATACGACAGGAGGAAATCATGAAGCGTATTGCGCTCGCCGCAGTGCTCGCTCTGTCCGTCGCCATGCCGGCGCACGCACAGACCGTCGTCAAACATCTGCACATCACCTCGATCCCGGCGGAAGTCGAGCTGATGAATTCGATTGCCGCCGATTTCATGGCGCAGAACCCCGATATTATCGTCGAACTGCCATTCCTTGAAAATGAAGCCTTCAAGGCCAAGCTGACGACACTGCTTCAGTCAGCCGATGCGCCCGATGTGTTCCATACCTGGGGTGGCGGCGTGTTCTATGAGCAGGCCAAGGCCGGCTTCCTGCGTCCCGTCGAGGATGTACTGAGCGACGAAGCCAAGGAAAATGTGGGTACGGCCGGCATTTCCGCCTTCACCGCTCCGGATGGTCATCTCTATGGCGTCGCTCGCGACGTGGCCGAAGTTGTGCTGTGGTACAACAAGGCGCTGTTTGAGGAAGCCGGTGTCGATCCTGCCAGCATGGAAACATGGGAAGGCTTCCTTGCAGGCGTGCAGACGTTCAAGGATGCCGGTATTACCCCGATTGCTATCGGTGCCAAGGACAAGTGGCCGGCTCACTTCTGGTGGTCCAAACTGGTCGTGCGGTTGGCCGGGCAGGAAGGTTTCCAGGCCGCAGCGCGCGGCGAGGGTGATGGCTTTGCTGGCGAAGATTTCGTCAAGGCTGGTGAGTACTTCCTCGAACTGGCCGCAATGGACCCCTGGCAGCAGGGCTTCCTGGCCGCTGGTTATGGCGATGCATCCGGTTTGTTCGGTGACGGCAAGGCGGCAATGCACCTGATGGGCGACTGGGACTACGGCGCCATGAAGGATAATTCGGCCAACAAGGAAGGCATCCCCGACGATCAGCTCGGCATCCTGCCCTTCCCAACTATTGAAGGTGGCAAGGGCGATCCGACCGATACGCTCGGCGGCCTCGGTGGCGTGCTGTTCTCCAAGAACGCCTCGGACGCTGCGGTCAAATGGGTTGAGTTCTTCAATAATCGCGAGAACCAGGCCAAGTACGCCAAGGATGCCTATTACATCCCGATCGCCAAGGGCGCTGCGGATGTCATGACCAATCCGTTCAAGGTACAGATTGCGCGCAATATCGGCAATGCGCACTGGCATGCCCTGTTCTTCGATCAGGCCCTCGGTCCCAATGTTGGTGGCGTCGTCAATGACGTTTCCGCCGAACTGGCTGGTAACTCTATCAGCGCCGAAGAAGCGGCGGAGCTCATCAAGGAAGCCGTCGACGACTCCTTGTAAGTCGCTCGGCATAACCGGCAGGCGGTAATCCCTTTCCGCCTGCCGGGTCTCGGCCTCAAGGGGCCTTGGGAGATTTCTGCTTATTGCAGGATGATGTTTCGCGCCGCTAGAGGCGCTGGATGATCGGGGAGAGCCATCCACCATGACCAGCATCGCCACTGAAGCCGGGTCGGGAGTGCCTGCAATAGCGCGCAAGCGGCGCTATATGGAGCGCAAGAGCCTTGTGCCGCTGCTGCTGTTTTTGCCGCCATCCATCATTCTCTTCACCGTCTTCGTCGTTCTGCCGATGGTGGATGCGGCCACCTTTTCCTTCTTCAAGTGGAATGGATATGGCCCGATCACCGATTTTGTCGGCTTCAAGAATTACGAAGACGTGCTGACCCATCGCAATTTTGGCACCGCTGTTCGCAACAGTCTGATTGTTGTCGCTGTGTCGCTGCTGATCCAATTGCCACTGGCCATGTGGTGCGCGATCGCGCTGTCCGAGCGTGGCACCCATATCAATCTCATTCGCGTGTTGTTCTTCCTGCCCTATATGCTGGCCGAAGTTGCCGCTGGCCTGATCTGGAAGTTCGTTTACGACGGCAATTACGGTCTGCTGCCGGCCATTGGCAGTGCCATCGGCGTCGAAATGCCCTTCGTTCTGGGTGACCGCATGTGGGTCATGCCGGCTATCATGCTGGTGATCACGTGGAAGTATTTCGGCTTTCACATGATGATCTATATCGCGGGCCTGCAGTCCATTCCCGGCGAGGTGATCGAGGCGGCCCGGCTCGATGGCGTCAAGCGCTGGCAGATCGTGCGCCATATCCAGATCCCGATGATCCGCTCGGCTATCGTCATTTCGGTATTCTTTGCGATCACCGGCGCCTTGCAGCTTTTCGATCTGATTATTCCGCTCAGCAATGGCGGCCCCTCCCATTCCAGCCACACGATTGTAACCTTCCTCTACCAGTTCGGCATCCTGCGCATGAATCTGGGCTTTGGCGGTGCTGTGAGCGTCTTGTTGTTCATCGCCTGCGTGATCGTGGCGCTGGCCTATCGGCGTGTTCTCTTTAGAGCGGAGCAGAATTGATGACGAGCATCGCAAAAAAGCGCCGCCGCCCGACCATTTCGGCCGTTCAATGGCTGACGCTGTTCATTGTTGCGGCATTCGTGATCGTGCCGTTCTACACCACGGCCCTCGGCGGCTTTAAGGAGATCGGCGAACTCCGGGTCAATCCCTTTGGCCTGCCGGCAAGCTGGGATCCCGTGCGGTTTGTCGAAATTCTAGGTGGGCCGCGCTATTTTTCTTCACTGGGGAATTCGCTCCTGATTGCAGGTGGCACGGTCATCCTCTCCACGCTTGTTGCCTCGATGACCGCCTTTGCTCTGGCCCATATCAAGTTCTTTGGCCGCAAATTCATTCTTGGCTATCTGATGCTGGGCCTGTTGTTTCCCGCCGCGACCGGCATCCTGCCGCTCTTCATCAAGATGCGCGATTTGGGCATGCTCGACAGCCATTGGGGCATCATCACCGTGCAGGTGGCGTTCAGCGTGTCCTTCTCGGTGCTGCTGTTCCACAACTTCTTCAAGGAGTTACCGAAGGAGTTGGTGGATGCAGCCCGCATGGATAATTGCGGTTACATCCGCATCTATTGGTACGTGACCTTGCCGCTCTGCCTGCCGATCATCGCCACCGTTGGCGTGTTCAACTTCGTGGGCAGTTGGAACAGTTTCCTGCTCCCGCTGATCGTGCTGAATTCAGAAGCGAAGTACACTTGGCCACTCGGCATCATGCAGTTTCAGGGGCAGTTCGGCTCGGATTGGCCGCGCATCCTTGCCTTCCTGACGCTGTCCATCATGCCCGCTATCGCCTTCTTCCTGCTGGCGCAGCGCTACGTCATCTCCGGTCTCACAGGTGGCGCCGTCAAAGGCTGACATTTGTGAGTTAGGAGTTGCACCGGCTGGTCAGGGGAGGGCGGACCAGCCGGTGCACTATTTCGTTCGTCTTCTGCGCGATTGTCCGGCACCGGCAGGGCCGGGCCGGTGGGAATGAGACGACCCTGGCGAGGCTGAGCCTCGAGAAAAAGGGTGCGCAAAAGGTGAGGCCTTTGCCTCGCCAGGGTGAGCAGGCCAGCGTTCTACTTTGCTTGTCTATGCAGACATTCCTGCCCGCAATGATCGGCTGAGCGAGGCCATGGCGCTGTTGCCAATAACCTCCACCCCGGACGGACGAACGAGCCGCCATCCGTGCAATCCGCAGCCCGGCATAAGGGTCCACGACAAAACAAAGTAACGTTAGGTATGGGCGACCCCACACCGCCTGCCATCGTGTCTCGATCACTCGTCATGACCGCGTCTCAAGGCACGATGGGCAGAGCTTAGCGGAGGTGAAAGGGGCCGGGGATAACTCACTGCGACAACGGCAAAGCCCAGGTGCCGATTGCGCCTTTCTTCCGCCGGTTCTTTTCTGCAACATGGTTGCGCCGCTTCGGGAGAGAGCTGACTGTGGGAGAGAGTGATGACGTTCAGCGCATTGTTGACCGAGAAAGCCGACGACGGGACCGTGTTTTCGACGGTACAGACCCTTGCGGACGACAGGCTCCCGGACGGTGATGTGACGGTCGATATCGAGTGGGCCGGTCTCAATTACAAAGATGGTCTTTGCCTTATGGGGCAGGGCGGGCTGGTGCGCAATTACCCCCATATTGGGGGAATCGATTTTTCCGGCACCGTCAGCAGTAGTTCGGACCCGCGCTATCGCGAGGGCGACGCGGTTGTGCTCACCGGCTGGCGGGTCGGCGAAGCCCATTGGGGCGGCTATGCGACAAAGGCCAGAGTCAAAGCGGATTGGCTGGTGCCGCTGCCAAACGGCCTATCAAGCCGCGATGCCATGGTTATTGGCACTGCGGGCCTGACAGCAATGCTCGCCATCAATCGCCTTGAGGCCCTTGGTCTCGATGCGTCCCATGGCGAGGTTCTGGTCACCGGCGCGGCGGGCGGTGTCGGCTCCATAGCCATATCGCTGCTGAGCCGGCTGGGATATTCCGTGACGGCGCTATCGGGGCGCCCTCAACATGCCGCCATGCTGACCGAGCTTGGGGCTGGCACAATTCTCGACCGCGCCGAGTTTCTGGCCCAGCCGGATAAGCCGCTTGAAACCGCCCGTTTTGCCGCGGCCATTGATTGTGTCGGCGGCAACATTCTCGGCAAGCTGTTGCGCCAGATCGCCTATGGCGGTTCCGTCGCCAGCCTCGGCAATGCGGCAGGCATCGAGCTGCACACCAATGTCCTGCCTTTTCTTCTGCGCGGCGTGAACCTGCTCGGCATAGACTCGGTCATGCAGCCTTTTGATGCGCGTGTTGCCGCATGGGCGCGGCTGGCTGGTCTGTTTGACTTCTCCCACTATGCCGAAAATGTCGAACAGGTCGGGCTTTATGCGCTGCCTGGCAGGGCCGCGCAAATCCTGCGCGGCGAAGTGCGGGGCAGGGTGATCGTCAAGCCCGAATAGCGCGGCAGGCCTCTGCTCCTCTAGCGAAGTTTTGTAAGGAACCCTTGGAAAATGGCCCGGCCAATGCATGTCGTGCTTGACTTGTATGGTAGTTTGGGTGAGATGGCTGTGTCTGAGTGGGGCTAACCTCTCAGGAACGGCCGGAGACACGTCATGACCCCAATGCGGTCAGCCAGGGTATGTGGTTAAGCGTGAGCTACGCGGTACGTCTTCTGTCTGACCGATCTGAAACCGGACAGATGCTCGTATCGACCTTCTGAGTTGCCCGCTAGAAATCAACCGTGCGGTCGCGGTTGGGCGGAAACTTCCCTCCCTGCATCCGCATATTTTTGGCCCTGAGGGGCGCGCGGGAGGACTTATGCACCACAGGATTCTTTGCGCTTAGCGCAGCCCCGCGCTCGGGCGATCGCTGCCGTCTCGGTGAGAGGTACGTCAGCCAGCGGTCAGGGCTTTTAATGCAGAATGGTGCTCAAGGGAGGAACATATGAGCAAACTGACGAGAAGAACTTTTCTGGGAGCGGCAAGCTCCATTGCGGCGTTGGCGGCCATGGGTCGCCCGGCTTTTGCCCAGACCGCGCAGGTGCGCCATTTCTGGTGGGGCAACCCGGAACGCGATCGCCGCACGTTTGAAGTCATCGATATTTTCAACGGCAAGCATCCCGACATCAATGTAACGGGCGAAACGCTCGGCTTCGGTGACTATTTTACCAAGCTCACGACCCAGATTGCCGGCCGCAATATGCCTGATGTCATTCAGCAGGGTTACGGCGTGCTGTTCGAATATATCGCCAATGGTGCTGTCGTGCCGCTGGACGACTATGTCGGCAAGAGCCTCGACATCTCCAAAATGGACCAGAGCGCCATCGATGCGGGCACGGTCGATGGCAAATTTTATGCCCTCTCCATCGGCGCCAACAGCCATATGGCTATGTATAATACCCGCCTGTTCGAAGAGGCTGGCATCGTGCCGGGCGAAACCTTCGATCCCTATGGCTATACCTATGATGAGCTGGCCGAATTCGCCGCCGCCATCAAGGACGCCACGGGTATCGCCGGCACCGACGACAACACCGCCGACTACCAGAATTTTTCCGACTTCATCGTGCAGAAGGGCGCCAGCATCTTCAATGAAGATGGCTCCTACGGCCCCACGCAGGACATCGTCGAGGAATACTGGGCGACCTGGGAAAAAATCCGTAACGCAGGGGGCACGCCACCTGCACAGGAAACGGCCGGGCTTGCCGGTGTCTCCGAACTCAGCCAGCAGGGCATTGTCACCGGCAAGACGGCCATGACCTATCTTTGGTCCAATCAATTGGTGGGCGCACAGGGGCTGGTCGAGGATGCCCTGGGCGCGGCCATGTATCCAAATACCCCGGACATGATCCCCGGCTCGATCATCCAGCCGAGCCAGTTCGTTTGCCTGACGCGCGACAGTGCCGATCCAGTGGCCGCAACCACCTATATGAGCGCCTTCGTCAACGATCTCGACATGACCGCCGTGCTGGGTCTCGAGCGGGGTATTCCGAGCCAGAGTGATGTGCGCGCGGCGCTTGAGCCAAACCTGACGCCCGCCGAGGCCGTGTCTGTGGCCTTCTTCGATGCCATTCAGGGCAAGACGGCGGCGCTGGCTCCGCCGCCACCAAGTGGCGCAAACGAAGTCGAACAGACCTTCGAGCGGCTTGCTGTTGGCGTGTTGCTCGGCGAGCGCTCAATCCCAGAGGTTGCCAGCGACTTCCTCAATCAGGCCCGCGCCATTCTGGCGCGCGCATAAGGCCAGCAACCCCGGTCCGCCGCCTTTCTCCCGGGGCGGCGGACCGGGGGCGAGGCAGCACCTGCCAATGTCGCGGCGGGTGCTGCATCCTGTTTGACGCCGCGACGCGTTTCGAGATTTGGAGCGACGAGTGCTGAAATTCTTCCGCCGCAATTTTGCGGGCTATGCCTTCCTCTCGCCATGGCTGATCGGCTTTTTCCTATTGGCGATCGGGCCGATCCTCGCTTCGCTCTATCTCAGCTTCAGCAAATACAATGTCGTGCGCCCGCCCCAATGGATCGGGCTCGATAACTACGTCTATATGCTTCAATACGACCAGCGCTTCTGGAAGGCGTTGCAGGTCACCTTCACCTTCGTGGTCGTGTCCGTGCCGCTGAAACTGATCTTCGCGCTGGGCGTCGCCATGGTGCTGGACAAGGGCATTCGCGCCATCGGCTGGTATCGTGCGCTGTTCTATCTGCCGTCCATCCTTGGCGGCTCGATTGCAGTGGCGATCCTCTGGCGTCAGCTTTTCAATTATGACGGCGTCATCAATGCCATTCTCGGCCTTATCGGCATTGACGGGCCCTATTGGCTGGCCGATCCCAATTTCTCGCTCTGGACCCTGATCATCCTCGCCATGTGGCAGTTTGGCTCGCCCATGCTGATCTTCCTCGCCGGGCTGCGCGCCATTCCGCAGGAGCTTTACGAGGCCGCCGAGATCGACGCCGCCGGGCCGGTGAAGAAATTCTTCGCCATCACCGTGCCGCTGCTCGCGCCCGTCATCTTCTTCAATCTCGTTTTGCAGATGATCGAAGCCTTCAAGAGCTTTTCAGGGGCTTTCATCATCTCCGGCGGCTCTGGCGCGCCGCTGGATAGCCTCCTGTTCTTCACCGTCTATCTCTACAATGAAGCCTTCAGCTTCCTGCGCATGGGCTATGCCTCGGCGCTGGCATGGGTGCTGCTGCTGATCATCGCGCTCTTCACCGCCATCGCCTTCTGGTCCAGCAAATACTGGGTCCACTACGAGAATGAGAGGGGCTGAACCATGACCAGCGCAACCATTAGCCCCGTCCAGACCCATGCCGAAATCGCCCGCGCCTATCGCGAAGAAAAGGCGAAGCGTGCCAAGCGCGCGGGCATTCTCAAGCATATTTTCCTGATCATCACCTCGCTGATCATGGTCTATCCGCTGATCTGGATGTTTGCGTCCTCGCTCAAGCCCGATAACCAGATTTTCGGTAATCTCGGTCTCTGGCCCAGCGAGTTTCAGTGGCAGAATTACTGGCAGGGCTGGAACGCGCTGCCGGTCAGCTTCACGACTTTCTTCTGGAACTCGACCGTCGTGACGGTGCTGTCGGTCATCGGCAATGTCATCTCCTGTTCCTTCGCCGCCTACGCCTTCGCGCGGCTGGAATTTACGGGCAAAAACATCTGGTTCGCGCTGATGATGATGACGCTAATGATCCCCTATCACGTGGTCCTCATCCCCCAATATATCCTGTTTCTCAACCTCGGCTGGGTGAACACCTATCTGCCGCTGATCGTGCCGAAATTCCTCGCCGGTGAAGCCTTTTTCGTCTTCCTGATGATCCAGTTTTTCCGGCAATTGCCGCGCGAACTGGACGAGGCGGCGATGATCGATGGATGCTCGCCCTTCAAGATTTACTGGGCCATCATCATGCCGCTCTCGCTACCGGCTATGGCGACAGCGGCCATCTTTTCCTTCATCTGGACCTGGGAAGATTTCCTCGGGCCGCTCGTCTATCTCAACGACATGAAGGACTACACCGTCCCGCTCGCCCTGCGCAGTTTCATCAGCACAGATGGCGTCAGCCAGTATGGACCCATGTTCGCCATGTCGATCCTGTCCATCCTGCCGATCATCCTGTTTTTCCTGATTTTCCAGCGACTGATCATCCGCGGCATCGCGATGAGCGGGCTCAAGTGATGAAAGCCGATGTCGCAGTCGACACCCTCCCCCTTGCGGGGAGGGATCAAGGGTGGGGGGCGAGAGCCCGGACATCGTGGCTCTCAACACCCCCTCCCAACCTCCCCCGTCAAGGGGGAGGTGCCGCCCGGTGATATCCTCCACGATCTCGCCCACGCCCAATTCAAGGACCACCCAATGGCATCTGTAACGCTCACCGAAGTCCGCAAGGCCTATTCCGGCTTTGAAGTCGTCCATGGCATCGATCTTCAAGTACAATCGGGCGAGTTTCTGGTTCTCGTCGGCCCCTCCGGCTGCGGCAAGTCCACACTGCTGCGCATGATTGCGGGCCTCGAAGACATTACCGATGGCACGATTTCCATAGCCGACCGTATCGTCAACGACCTGCCGGCCAGCCAGCGCAATCTCTCCATGGTCTTCCAGTCCTATGCGCTCTATCCGCATATGACGGTTCGAAAGAACCTGGCCTTTGGCCTGTCCAATCTGCGCATGCCCAAGGATGAAATAGCCCGCCGCGTGGCCGACGCCGCCCGTATCCTCCAGATCGAGGAGTTGCTGGAGCGCAAACCGCGCCAGCTCTCTGGCGGCCAGAAACAGCGCGTCGCCATCGGCCGCGCCATCGTCCGCGAACCGCAGCTTTTCCTGTTCGATGAGCCCTTGTCCAATCTCGACGCCGAACTGCGTGTCCAGATGCGCGTCGAGCTGGCCAGCCTCTATAATCGCCTCGGCACGACCATGATTTACGTGACCCACGACCAGACCGAAGCCATGACCATGGCCACGCGCATCGCCGTGCTCAACAAGGGCAATCTCGAGCAGGTCGGCACGCCTTACGAACTCTACAACGCGCCCAAAAATCTCTTCGTCGCCAGCTTCATCGGCTCTCCCAAGATGAATCTGCTCAAGGGCAATGCGTCCGGTTCGGCCATCGATTTGCCGGGCTTTGGCTCGCTCACGGCACATCTGGGGAAGGGCGCCGTGACTGTCGGCATTCGCCCCGAACATCTGCACATCAATCAACCGGGCGATGTCGAAGTCGAAGGCGCAATCACGCTGGTCGAATATCTGGGCAGCGAGCTTTTCGTCTATGTTGCCTTGCCGGATGGTAGCACGCTGCTGGCGCAGGCGCCGGGCAATGCGAAATACACGCGTGGCGACACAGTGCGCCTGTCCTTCCGCGCCAGTGACGCGCATTTCTTTGACGCCAATGGCCTGCGCGTAGAGGCGGCTTCGTGACCCACGACCTGCTTGAGGCGCTGCGGCGGCAGGATGTCGGCGCGGAAATCGGTCCCTTGGCCAAGCCCGCCGATGCCGCGCTTCTGGACGAATGGCGTGCATCGGGCGTTCGCTTTGTGTCGAGCGCCCCGCGCCTGACCAAACGCTACTACGATGCCGTCCGCGAACTGTTCGATTGCATCGCGCCCGCTGCCGACGAAACGTCAATCCTGCATGAAGGCGGCATTTATCACGGCTGCTGGCTCGAAAGCACCGGTACGATCAATGCCGAACTGCTGAGCCGCTTTCTGCCCTCGATTACTACGGCGACCTATTCAGCTTTCGCCCGCTACCAACGCGAAGACGGCCTGTTCCCCTATAAGGTCACGCCCCAAGGCCCCGCCTATAATCAGATCCAGCTCGTCACGCCGCTGGCCCGTTCGGTCTGGAGCCACTTTGTGCTGAATGGCCTCGGTAAAGATTGGCTGGCCTCCATGTTCAGCGCGATGGCCCGTTACGATGACTGGCTCGCCCAAAATCGTAACACGCGTGGCACCGGAGCCGTAGAAGCCTTCTGTGCTTACGACACGGGCCACGACCTGTCCTCGCGCTTCTGGCATGTGCCCGACAGCCCCTTCGGCAACGATCCGACGCGCTATGACGCGGACAATCCCATTCTGCCCTTCATCGCGCCCGACCTGACGGCAAACGTCGCCTGCCAACGCGACTATCTCGGTCGTGTGGCTGACGAAGTGAGCCACGATGGCAACGATTGGCGCAGCAAGGCTGAGAGCAGCCGCAAGGCGCTGTTCGAGCAGTGTTTCGACCCGAACGATGACCTTTTCTACGACCGCGACCGCCACGACCGCTTTGTCCGCATTCAGTCTGATGTGCTTTTGCGCGTTCTCGCCTGCGAAATCGGTGACGGCGATTTCTTCCGAGCGGCCCTCGAACGCTACCTGCTCAATACACGCAAATTCTTCACTAAATTTCCGCTGACCTCCATCGCGCTCGATGATCCGCGTTTCGATCCTACCTTTGGGCAGAACAGCTGGAATGGCCCTACCAATTTTCTGACCCTGATCCGCACGCCTCATGCCTTCGAGCATCATGGACATGATGTCGAACTGACCTGGATCATGCAGCCGGTGCTTTCGGCTCTGTTTGCCGCAGACCGCTTCCCGCAGACGCTGAATCCGCATACGGGTGAGGCGGGCTTTACCGAAAAATACTCGCCCTCCATCCTCTGCCTGCTCGACTATGTCGAACGCCTGTCCGGTATTCTGCCTCGGCCCGACGGCATGGTCTGGCTTACCGGCTTGCTGCCCAAGCCAGCAGATCATCGTTACGAATGCTGGGAAACGGCCTATTCTCGCACCATTGGTGGCATCACTTTCGAGCTGCTCAACACCGCCGACGAAAGCCTTTTCTATCGTAATGGCGAATTGGCCTGCCGATTCCCAAATGGTCTGCGCCTGGTGACGGATCGGGCAGGGGCTCTGCTCGCCGTCGAAGGGCTTTCAAGCCGCATAATCACCGGCACGATGACCTATGCCGACCGTGCCTTTGCCTTCACCATTGCGCCCAATGAGCGCCAGCGGTTCACGGGAGACGGCTTCGAACCCTTGAGCAGTCCCGGCCTCGTTTTGCCCACCTATGAATGAAACCAAAGGCTGATCCGCTGTCCGTCGATGACAGGACGGTGACAGGGAGGCTGCTTAATCTCTCGTTCACGAACGCAATGTCGTTCGCTTTGTTCGGGAGGAAAAATGAACAAGCTGCTTCTCGCGGCGCTGGTTTCCAGTGCCCTGTCCGTGTCCGCCTATGCCGCGGATTATTCCATTCTCGCCCCGGCAGCGCCCGGCGGTGGCTGGGACCAGACTGCCCGCACCATGCAGGAAGCCCTGGTTGGCGAAGGTATTTCCGGCAACGTGCAGGTGACCAATGTGCCCGGCGCTGGCGGCACGATTGGCCTCGCCCAGTTCGCCACGCAGGAAAACGGCAATCCCAACGCGCTCATCGTCGGAGGTTACGTGATGGTCGGCGCCATTCTCACCAATGCTTCGCCCGTGACGCTCGAAAACGTCACCCCCATCGCTCGCCTCACCGGTGAAGCCGTGGCCCTCGTGGTGCCTGCGTCTTCCGACATTCAGGACCTTGACGGCCTCGTCGTCAAGCTCAAGGAAAACACCGGCGGCGTGTCCTGGGCCGGTGGCTCTGCCGGCGGCGTTGACCACATCACCGCAGGCCTCATTGCCAAGACCATTGGCGTCGATCCCACCCAGGTGAACTACATCGCCTATTCCGGCGGTGGCGAAGCCCTTGCCGCCATTCTCGGCGGGCAGGTGACGGTGGGCATTTCCGGCATCAGCGAATTTGCCGGGCAGATCGAAGCTGGTGAGCTGCGTCTGCTTGCCGTGTCGTCCGACGAGCGCGTGCCGGGCGTCGATGGTCCGACGCTAAAGGAAGCCGGTGTCAATCTCGCTGTCCAGAACTGGCGCATGGTCGCCGCTGCCCCCGGCATCACCGATGAGCAGAAGGCTGCGATCACTGCCGACATCAAGACAATGGCTGAATCCGCCACCTGGCAGGCCGCGCTTGAAACCAAGGGCTGGGTCGATACCTATCTCGATGGCGAAGCCTTCGATGCGCAGCTTGCCGCTGACATTGCTGCCACCGAGACGATCCTGAAAGACATTGGCCTCGTCCAATGACAATAGGCTCCTCCAAGCCCGAGCGTCGTCCCGATGGGGCGGCGCTTGTCATCGCGGCTATTCTGGCAGGCATCGCCATCATCATCTTCTGGCAAACCAGCCAGATGCGCGTGCCCCCCATTCAGCAGCGTATGGGCCCCACCGTTTTCCCCTATGTGGTCGCAACCGGCCTGTTCCTGCTCGCCATCGGCACGGTCGTCTCCGCCATGCGCAACGGTTTCCCAGAGCGCAGCAAGGATGACTACGGCCCGATCTTCTGGATCGTCGGCGGCCTGATCGGTCAGATACTGCTGCTCTCGACCGCAGGCTTCTCCATCGCCACCGGCGTGCTCTTCGCCTTCACCGCCAAAGCCTTCGGGCGCGGCCCGCTCTGGAAAACCATTCCCATCGGCACGGTCTTCGCCTTTGTCGTCTGGTTCGCCTTCGCCAAAGGGCTGCAACTGTCTCTGCCGACCGGCGTGCTGGAACGCCTGCTCACCACGGGGAGACCGTTCTGATGAACACTTTTGAACTTCTCGCGCAGGGCCTTCTCGCCGCGCTGCAATGGCACAATCTGCTCTATGCGCTGGTCGGCGTGACGCTCGGCACCGCCGTCGGTGTCCTTCCGGGTATTGGCCCGGCGCTGACAGTCGCGCTACTGCTGCCGGTGACCTACAAGCTCGATCCGGCTGGTTCGCTCATCATGTTCGCCGGTATCTATTATGGCGGCATGTATGGTGGCTCGACCACCTCCATCCTGCTGAACACGCCCGGCGAAAGCGCCTCCATTGTCACCGCGTTGGAGGGTAATAAAATGGCCCGCAAGGGCAGGGGAGGCCCGGCGCTGGCCACCGCGGCCATCGGCTCCTTCGTCGCCGGTCTCATCGCCACGCTTGGCCTCGCCTTCATCGCACCCTTCGTGGTCAGGTTCGCGCTGTCCTTCGGCCCGGCAGACTATTTTGCGCTGATGGTTCTGGCCTTCGTCACCGTCTCTGCGGCCTTCGGCGATAGCGCCCTGCGCGGCTTGACGGCTCTGTTCATCGGGCTAGGCCTGGGCCTCATCGGTATCGACCTGCAATCGGGCCAAACCCGCCTTGCCTTCGGTATCATGGACCTGCTCGACGGCATCGAGGTGACAACGCTTGCCGTCGCGCTCTTCGCCATCGGCGAAACCATGAAGACTGCCTCCGACCGTGAACAGGTGGCCGCCAAAGTCATTGCGGTCAAGGGCTCGGTCTGGATGACGCTTCAGGACTGGAAGCGGAGCTGGGCCTCCTGGCTGCGCGGCACGGCGATTGGCTTCCCGATCGGCGCCATGCCCGCGGGTGGTGCAGACGTCGCCAGCTTCCTGTCATACAGTGCTGAAAAGAACTTCTCCAAGCACCCCGAAGAGTTCGGCAACGGCGCTATCGAAGGCGTTGCAGGACCGGAAGCGGCCAATAATGCCTCGGCTGCTGGTACACTGGTGCCTTTGCTGACGCTCGGCCTGCCGACCACCGCGACCGCAGCGATCATGCTGGCCGGCTTCCAGCAATTCGGCCTGCAACCCGGCCCGTTGCTGTTTGCCAATAACGCCAATCTGGTCTGGGCGCTGATCGCCAGCCTGCTCGTCGCCAATTTCATGCTGCTGGTGCTCAACCTGCCGCTGATTGGCCTCTGGGTGAAGCTGCTGACGGTGCCAAAGCCCTGGCTTTATGGCGGCATTCTGGTGTTCGCCACGCTTGGAACGCTGGGTGCAAACGGCGCCATGTCCATGGGCATTGGCCCGGTCCGTATCTCGTTCGAGCTTGTTCTGCTGCTGGCTTTCGGCGTTCTCGGCTATATCCTCCGCCGCTTCGGCTATCCGATTGCGCCTGTCGTGGTGGGGCTGATCCTGGGGCCAATGGCGGAGCAACAGCTTCGCCGTGCGCTGGCGATCAGTCAGGGCGAACTGGGCATTCTGGTCACCTCGCCAATTTCTATCGTGCTCTACGTCGCGGCCATCATCGCTGTCGGACTGCCGCTTATCATGCGGCTGCGCGGGCAGGGTAAGGTTCTGGGGCAGTTGGCCAGCGACGAGGACTGAGCGTCAAACGCACAAAGAAAAGCCCGGACGCCAGGGAGGGACTGGCATCCGGGCTTTGTCATACCGGCAGAACGACGGGCGATTGTGTGGAGGGAGGAGCCACAATTGCCGCCTTGAGCGACCCGGCAAAGGATCGCGAGCAGAGCTCGTTAAATCTTACCGATGTTGCGGAATGCGACCGGGTCGATGCCCAGGCTTTCAAGGTGCTTGGCCTTAGGCGCCCGGCCGGCATCGACAGCCGCCGACACAGCAGCAGCGCTGCCGAACACGGTGGCGAAGGTGTCGAGGGTCGCAAAAAACTTGTTCTTGCGCAGGGGGCTCATGGTTCAGTCCTTCCTTTGGCGCCGGAATCTTCCCGTTCGCTTCCATGCACCCTAAATGGTCCCAATCCCCCGCCTTCGGTAGGGTCGGTTTGCTCACCCCAGCTATGCGCTGAGGGTAAATCTTCTCCCGCCGAGACCGCCCCTTGCCCCGTCGTCAGGGCTTTGGCGAAACGATCTCCTGCCAGGTATCGAGAAACCGCTGTCGCCGCAGCGTATCAAGCGCCACCAGCAGCCCTGGCCCGATGGGAATGGGCTGAATAACGCCGCGCCCACGCGCCGCGATGGCCTCGCTGGTCCATTCCCCGGTGCCGTCCGGCACAACGGCGCCGAGAGCGGTCGGTCCGGCTGCGATGGCCTGCCCAGCGGGTGACAGGGCGAAGTCGACGAAGGCCCGCGCAAGATCGGCATTGCCTGCACCCCGTGGAATGAGCATGGACCGGGTCAAGACCAGCACATAGTCGTCGGGTACCACGATCTCGATAGGCGCGCCTTCGGCCTGTCGGGCAAAGGCATAGGAGCCGAGCACGTTATAGCCTAGCGCGAGAGAGCCGTCGGCGACACCATTCAAGATAGCCGGGCTGGAGCCAGAAAACTGCGCGTTGACCCGCCCGAAGGCGGTGGTCAGCCGCCAGAAGGTGGAGGAAATCGTCTGGTCCTGTGCTGCCAGCAGATAGCCGACACCGGACAGAGCAATGTCATAGGTGGCGATCTTGCCCCGGAACCGTTCGTTCTGTGTTTCCAGTAATTCCGCCAGCGTCAAATGTGTGCGCGGCACTTCGGTGGCGCTGATCTGATCGGGATTGTAGATGGTGACGGCGGGCTCAAAGGTGAAACCAAACACCTCATTGCGCCAATGCGCCCAATCGGGCAGGGCGGCAAGATAGGGACTGTCATGGGCAAGCGCGTAGCCATCATTGGCCAGTTTCAATTGCAGATCGGATGCCGAGCTGATCAGCAGATCCGGCGTCGCGCCCAGAGATCCGTCCAGAAAACCCTCATAAAGCGGGCGTGAATCCCATTCTTCATAAATCACGCTAACATCGGAATATTGCTGCTGAAATCCGGCGATGAAAAACTCGAAAAGCGGCGTGTCGGTGGTCCCGAAAATGGTGAGCGTTTTTCCCGATGTGCCGTCCAGCGCCGGATAGATCGTCTCGGCCGCCTCTGTCGGATTGGGAGATGCAAGCAGGGCCGATGCAACAAGCATTGCGGCAAAAGCCGCCGTCACCCCATTGCTGTTTCGGCGGGGCAAAGGCAGCGAAATCGACACGACCAACCCGCCGCCCTCCCGATCCTTGAGGGCCAGTCGGCCCCTATGCGCCTCGACAACACGTGCGACGATGGATAGTCCAAGGCCCGATCCCAAAGTGCCGGCGCTCGATTTTCCCCGCTTGAAACGCTCAAGCACGCTGGCCCTGTCGGCTGGCTCGATGCCGGGGCCGCGGTCACCAATGGAAATGACGATGTCGTCGCCGGTAATATGCCCCGCTATGTCGACGGACCCTGGCGAATAGACCAGCGCGTTGTCGACGACGTTGCGCATCATCTCGCGCAAAGCCACACGGTCTCCTCGGATCAGCGCTGTCTCCGCTTCCTTGGTGAGATCGACATTCAGCCGGCCTGCCTGATCGGGATCAAGGCGTTGTCGAACCTCTTCGATCACTGCCAGAAGCGTCGTGGTGTCGTTTTCCCGGTTCTCGAGACGGTGCGAAATCGTGGCGTCCATCAACAATTGGCTGACCAACTGGCTGGCTTGCACCGCACCGGTGTGAATGCGCTCTACCCGGCGCCGAAGGGCCGCCGGGTCCTGCTCGTCCATCGCCACTTCCGCCTGTGCCCGCAGCGAGGCCAGAGGCGTTCGCACTTCGTGCGCTGCTTCCGCAACAAGCCCGCTGACCCGCTCCATCGCATTCCTCAGACGTGACATGAAGGCGTTGAGGGCCGCAACCAGGTGGTCGATCTCGATCGGTACGGGCACGGTTACAGGCGAAAGGTCGTCGGGCGCGCGCGCTCGCAATTCGTGCTCCAGCTCCGTCAATGGCGCGAACATGCGGGAAATGCCGAACCAGACCAGTCCGATTGCCAGTAGCGTCAGGGCCAAAACCGGCAGAACGGCATTGGACAGGATTTCGTTGGACAAAGCCTCGCGCTGGTTCTGGGTTTCCGCCACATGAATGGTCACCCAGCCAGTGTCGCTGGGCGTCGAAATCAACCGCCCCACACTGGCAACACGGACATTTTCATCGCGATAGGTCACATCGACGAAGCTGGGCTCGGCCGAGATCGTTTCGGGCATCAATACCGCGAGGTCTTCATAGCCCGTCACGGTTTGCGCATCGGGGTCTTCCACCGCGTAAAACACGCGATCTTGCCCGGAAAACATTGCGAAGGCGGCGAAGGGGATTTCGACCACCACTGCCTCATTTTCCACCTGCACCGCCCCCGCGACGGTAAGGGCAGATGCTGCCAGAAGGCGGTCAAATGCCCGGTCAGAGGCGCGTTCGGCATAGTCGCGGATGAAAAGGATTAGAACCAGCGAGGCTAGCAGCAGCAATGCGACGGCCAGAGCGAAAATGCGGCGGCGCAGGGAAAAGGGTTTGCGCATCAAGCGGGCCTATCCAGTAGTCCGCATCAGATAGCCGACGCCGCGCACCGTGCCGATTTCAACATTAGCCCCGTCCAGTTTTTTGCGCAGACGAGAAATGTGTAGCTCCAGAGCATTGATCGAAACGCTTTCGTCAAAATTGAAAAGCTGGTTCATCAGCCTTTCCTTGGGCACGACCTTGCCGACATGGGAGACGAGAATTTCCAGTAGCCGGAATTCTCGCCGTCCTAATTCCAGCGCCTTACCATCGATAGCGACGTTCAACGCCGATAGGTCGAGTTCGAGATTGCCGACGCTGACGGTGCTCGACGCCTGGCCCCCTGAACGTCGTAACAGTGCTCGTAACCGCGCTTCTAACTCTCTGAGATCAAAGGGCTTTACTAGATAGTCGTCTGCGCCAAGATCAAGCAGGCTGACCTTGTCATCAATCTCGGAGCGGGCGGTCATAACCATTATGGGCGCATTGAATTTGCGCTTGCGTAGTTCCGCAATGAGGCTGATGCCGTCGCGATTGGGCAGCATCAGATCGAGTGCTACGGCATCGAACGGATCGCCTTCCGCCGTCGAAACGACGTCAGCCCCATCCCTGACCCATTCCACAGAATGCCCGGCGCTGCGCAGGCGCTTTTCTATCGCCTCGCCCAGATCCTCATTGTCTTCAACAAGCAGAATTCTCATTCATCCATCCCCTTCAGGACCCTAAAGCAGGGGCCACAGAGAGGAAATAGAATTCTCCTATGCAGGGTCTTTCAGCGGAACTTCCTTCAGTTTTTCAAGAAGATAGGCATGTGTGGCCTTGTTGGCCACAATCATCGTCCCCGTCGCCTCATAAAACTCCGGCCCACGCCCCCACCAATCGGTGACCACGCCGCCCGCTTCTTCGACCAGCAGGATTCCGGCTGCGGTGTCGACGAAGCCGGTTTCCTCGTAATAGCCAGTGAGGCGGCCGCAGGCGACGTAGGCGCAGGAATTGGCCGCACTGCCGACGATGCGTACGCCACCAATAGGTGCGCGGATGGCGTCGAGGCGGGCGTAAGCGCCTTCATATAAAGAAAGATTTGGCGTCGGCAGGCCAGTGCCGACCGCCATGAGCGCCACGTCCTGGCTCTTACTCACATGCAGGCGCTCGCCATTGAGGAAAGCGCCGCCACCCTTGATGGCGGTGAACATCTCGTCGCTCACCGGATTATAGACCAGACCGCATAAGGTTTCGCGGCCATGCCGGAGTGCGATGGTGATGGTATAATGCTGGCCATTCAAGAAGTTAGTGGTGCCGTCTATGGGGTCGACGAGAAAACGGTAGTCTTGATTTTGTCCGTCGACCGGGGGGAATTCTTCGCCGGTCAGGCTCCAGTCTGGATAACGGGTGAGCAGGTGTTTGCGGATCATCTGCTCGGATTCACGATCTGCGTCGGAAACGAAGTCGCCGGGGCCTTTGATGCCAATTTCAAGATCGCGAAAACGCTTGAAATGAGAAAGGGTTAGTTCGCCCGCGTCACGCGCTGCTGCCACCATGTCTGCGAGGATTTTGTCGAGATCTGTCATTGGTCAAAGGCCGCTGCCAGCCCCTCCGGGTCGTCGGTTGTTATCTGGTCGACCTTCAGCTCCAGGAGCCGGGTGACTTGGGAGATTGTTGTGGAATTAAAGTGGTTTATCGTCCAAGCATCGACCTTTCGGCCACCGGCATGGACAGCCCCGATCATGTCGAAACCCGCCATGTCGGCGGCGAGGATGATTTCGTGGTGGAGATAGATGAATTTGGCGTCGGGAGCGGTATCCAGGGCCCCCTTGATGAACGACTTGTGGTCGCCAGTCGCCTTCAACTGCTCAAGGGACGCGCCGTAGCACGGATCGTAGCCACTCATGAGCCCCGGCGTGGAATTCGTTAGCAGACTGATAGCGTCGAACGCCCCACCGGACAGGATAAGGTTACGGACGAGCGGAGAAACGGCTAAAGCGAAATTTTCCACGGTGAGCGGATCGAGTGCGGCAAGGTCTTCCTTGAAATCGAGCTGCAACAGCGCATCGGGATGCGGTGGGTTTTTGGCAAGCAGATCGCAGAGGTCTTCGAGCAGGAGGACGCGGTCGGGGAGGGGCGTTTCGTCATTGCCGCGCAGGTGAAGCCGCCGCAAAGTGCCCGCGTCGGTGTCCCGAACCAGACCGGTGCCTGTCGTTTCCCGATCGAGCATCTGGTCGTGCAAAACGGCGCAGCCGTGATCGGCGTGAATGACCAGATCCACCTCGACGCTGGCGCCGAGCTGCATGGCTTCGAGAATGCGCTTTGCCGTAAAGACAGGGTCGGACGCCTTGCGACGACCGCGGTGCCACTTGATCCACGTACGGTGACCGTTCCGGTCGATATAGAGGGGATCGGACATGATCAGCTCTGATGCACCAGCTTGCCATCACGATAGGCAGCGATGGCCTTAGGCTTCAGATTTGCGCCCTGACCCTGTTTGAAAAGGTCGGGATGCGAGACCATCGCCTTGACGCGCAGACCATCGGGCAGGTCGAGATCGACGAGGCCATGCGTGCCGAAATCGGTGATGCGGTGGACTTTTGCCTGCCCGGGTTCTGCGGCTTCAAGATCGAGAGCCTCGGGCCGTATGGCAATGGTTGTAGGACCATTGCCGAGGGGCAGGGGTAGGCTGAATCCGGCATGGTTGAACTGGCCGTCCTGCACCTCGCCTTCGATGAGGTTCATCGTGCCGATAAATCCAGCGACAAATGGCGTCTGTGGCTTGCGATAGACCACATCGGGGCGGTCGGTCTGCTCGGTGCGGCCATCGCGCATGACGACGATCCTGTCGGCCATGGACAGCGCCTCGTCCTGCCCATGAGTGACGAAGAGCGTGGTGATCTTGAGCCGCTGCTGGATATCGCGGACCTCCTCGCGCAGCCGCTCGCGCAAATGCTGATCGAGGCTGGCAAAGGGCTCATCCAGAAGGAGGATTTTGGGTTCGAGCACCAGCGAACGGGCGAGGGCTACGCGCTGTTGCTGGCCGCCGGAGAGCTGGCTGACATGGCGGCTGCCATAGCCGCCAAGGCCGACGAGTTCGAGCACGGCTTCGACCTTGCGCTTGATTTCGTCTGAGGGGAGCTTGCGGAGCTTGAGACCGAAGGCAAGGTTTTTGAAGACGTTCATATGCGTCCAGAGCGCGTGGCTTTGAAACACCATGCCAGTGGGACGCTTCTCCGGTGGCAAATGGGTGATGTCGTCGCCATCAATGGTGATGAGGCCTGAGCTGGGGCGCTCGAAACCACCGACCATGCGCAGCAGCGTGGATTTGCCGGAGCCGGAGGGGCCGAGCAGGCAAACGAGTTCGCCATCGGCCACATCGAGCGAGAAAGTGTCGACGGCCCGGACATTGCCGGATGCGAAGACTTTGGTGACGTCTTTGATAGTGAGAACGGACATTCAGTTTTCCCGGGTCATATGGCGGCAGGCTGGAGCGCTACAGGCTCAACATCCGCGGCGCTGCCCTCGGACTTGATCCGAGGGCCATTCAGAATTTGGTGCGATTGAGGAGTGGTCCTCGGGTCAAGCCCGAGGACAGCACGGTGTTTTTGGCAAAATTGCTGCATCGTCATGCCCCGAACCCTCTCGCAAACGCGCCGCCACCGATGACCTTGCGGGCGAACATCAGGGCTATGAAGCTGGGGACCCAGAGCATGACGGAGAGCACGGCACCGAACTGGATAACCATCTGATTGTTGATGAAGGAGATCATCAGCACCGGCATGGTGCGAATGCCCGGCGCGCCGATGAGCCAGGCGCCTTCGGTTTCGTAGAAGGTGCCGACAAAGCTGAGAAGGACAGCAGCGGCGATGGTTGGCCCGGCCTGTGGCAGGGTGACCGACCAGAAGACGCGGAAGGGACCGGCGCCGACATCGCGAGCGGCTTCTTCCATGCGGCGGTCGACCGACTGGAAGGCGGCGACCGGAATCCAGATCATGAACAGCAGAGTGCCCACGAGCTGGATCAGCACCACGCCCCAGAAGGTGCCGATGAGATTGAGCTGAAGGAAGATGGCCGCGATGGCGATCAACAGACCGAATTTGGGGAAGGCGTGACCGGCCAGGAAAGAGAAGAAAAGCACGGTGCGGCCCGGAAAGTCCATGCGCGCGAAGGCGTAGGCGGCGGGCAGGCAGATGGACGCCGAAAGCAGTGTGACAACCGTGGACAATTGCAGGCTGAGCATCAGCGAAGACCACACATCGGGGCGGCTGATCGTCTGGCCCCAGAAGCGCAGGCCGAATTGCTGCGGAATGACGTTTGGATAGCGCCAGACCTCGGTGAACGCCCATGTGCCAACCACGACAAGCGGAAAGACGATTGCAGCGGAGAGCAGAATGCCGAAGACAATGCCGGTCCAGTCTATCGGAGCGCGGCTGGTTTCAACTTTGGGTGGGCCGAAAATGGCGGGGATGAAGCGTTGCATGTCACTTCCCCTGATTGCGTGCGACCGAGCGCACATAGAAGAGCCCGAAGGCAATGCAGAAACAGAAGGTGATGACCGCCTGCGTAATGGCATTGAGCGGGTCGTTCACCTCGCGGAAAGTGCGGTTCATGAACGGGCCCATCATTTCGGGTGAGGCGGGACCAAGCAGATAGGGCAGGGTGAAGGACGAGAAAATGCCCAGCACGGCAAAGGAAATGGCCACCAGCACGGAATTCGAGATGCGCGGCAGGATGATGTACCAGAAGACCTGAAAGCGCTTGGCACCGACATCGCGCGCCGCCTCGATGGCCTGATTGGACACGCTGCCCAGACCAGCGAGCAGGATGAGGACGGTGAGTGGGATATTGTCCCAAACGAGACCGATCACCGGACCCCATGGCGTCAGGTACGGCGTGCGGATCTTGGGCAGGCCCACGGAATTGAGCAGAATGTCGACCATGCCATTTGGGCCAAGCACGCGAATGAATGCATAGGCCAGGATGATGGACGGCACGAACATCGGGAAGATCGCCAGCGCCTGCACATAGGCAGGCAATCTGCCGCTGGAGAAGCGCAGATAGATGGCGATGGGCAGACAGATCAGCAGCAGGAACAGCGCGCACATGGCCGTGGTCCAGAGCGTGATCGTCAGATTGTTGATGCTGTACTGGTCGGAAAAGAAAAAGACGTAGCTGGAGAGCGTAAAGCCATATTCGCCCGAGGCGTCAGGCCGCCAGACGGTGCGCCAGAAGGCGTTGAAAATCGGCCAGATGATCAGCCAGGCCATCAGCAGGACGGGCACGGCGACGAGCAGGAGGCCGGTGGGCCTCCTGCGGTCGGACTTTTCGATAAGGGGACGTGCCGCCCCTTCCGTTGCGTCGGTCATGAATTGCGATCGACGTTCGGAGCGACGTTACGATACCAGCCATCATTGATGGCGGCTTCCCACTGGCCACCGGGGAAGGTGGGAATGGTTTGCGGCACGATATCGGCGAAACGCTCGCGCAGTTCTTCGGAAACATAATCCCACGACACGCCGGGGAAGCCGCCGAGTTCGGTGAGCACGGCGCTCTGGATTTCTTCGGAGAGAACGAAATCGGCCAGCTTGAGAGCGGCATCGCGATTGGTGCCAGTTTCCAGCACAACAGCGCGGGAGAAATTGCCGACAAGGGCAAGATCCTGAAGCTGCACAAGGCCGGTAGTTTCGGGCAGCACGCCCTGATCAATGGCCTGAAGGATCTGATCGGACCAGACCGGAGCCATGGTCACGACGCCTTGCGCCAGAAGCTGGATCGACTGGGTGTTGCCGGAGGAATAAGCGCCATTGTCATAGAGCGAGGGCGCGATGTCGTTGAGGATTGCCCAGGCCTTGCCGAGCGCTTCGTCGCCAAATTCCTGCGTGTAATTGTCGACGGTGAAGGCAGAAGGATCGAGGCCATTGGCCTGATGGATGGCGCGGCGAACGAAATTGCCGCCCGAGCCGCCCTTGTCGGGACGGTTATAGACGAACTGGCCGGGATTGGCCTTGATCCAGGTGACGAGTTCATCCCAGGTCTTGGGGGCGTCGGCTGGATCGAGCTTGGTGGTGTCGTAAGCCAGCAGCACCTGCGAGCCGCGATAGGGCAGGGAATAGTCGGACTGGATGGCGAGCGGATTGATCTTGGAATAATTGGCGAGGCCCGCTTCCTTGAGATTGGTGTAGATGCCGGCTTCGATGGCGCCAGCGGGCAGCAGCGGATCGGCATGCTCGAAATAATCGGCTTGCGGATCGGTATTGGTCTGCTTTGCAGCCATGGCACGCTCGCCAATGGCGATGATGCCGGCGCCGTCGCCAGCGTCGACCAGATTGAGGCCGATACCGGGATGGGCGGCCTCGAAGGCAGGTTTGACCACATTGGTCCAGAAATCGAGAATATTGCTGTCCGAGCTGGTGTACCAGTCGATCGTGCCTTCGGCAGCGAAGCTCATGCGGGGCAGCATTGCTGTGCCCGCGGCAAGAGCGGCGGTGGACAGCATGAATGTGCGGCGTTTCATTGCATTTCTCCCATAACGTGACCCGGCGAGCCACGGCGCTTTCAAAGCCGATGCGGAGGCAGCGTACGGTTGTGCACCGAATGGCGACCCGGATCGGCACCGGTGCGCCCGCCTCATGGGCCTCCTCCCTCTGTGCAGCGACAGGCGGAAGGCCTTCCCAATCTTGTGCTGGGTAATGTCCATCCGCGATCTGTCATCGCTACGATCAGACAACACCCTTTCTTGCTTGCACACAAGTGCAATATTCAAGAACTTCGATCGGTGTAGTAGCGGCGGTGGATAACGCTTTTATGACAGCTAGCGGATTGCGCACGTGTGCAATCGATTGCGCAATCAAGCTGGGCCGGGGCGAACGGACTTGCGCCAGCGCGGGATGGGCTCGAAGAGAATGCGGCCCGAACCGGCCGAGGCCGGATCATGCAGGAGCGCAAGAACCTCATCGGCCATGGCCTTGAGAGGCTGGGCAAAAGTCGTCAGGCGATAGGATTCCCAGCCGGCCTGTTCGATGTCGTCGAAACCGACGACGCAGACATCGTCGGGGATGGTGAGGCCGAATTCGTGGGTCGCCGCATCCATGAAGCCGAGAGCGAGCAGATCGGTGACGCAGAACACGCCATCTGGCGCATTGGAGCGGCCAAAGGCGCGGCGGCCCGCCTCGTAGCCGGATGGATAGCCGGTGGGGCCGGCTTCAAACACGGCGACATCAAGCCCTTCGGCGCTGGCGGCTTCGATGAAGACGCGCTTGCGCTCCACCAGGCTGGCTGTATTGGCTGTGGAGGTGACGAGGCCGAGACGCTGGCACCCGGCGCGGCGCAGCAGGAAGAAGGCCTCACGACCGGCCATGGCATTGTCGACGCTCAGATTATGGCTGCCGACGAGCTTGTCGTCGCGATTGATGAGCACGACCTGCTGGCCATTGGCGAGGCAGGTTTCAATCAGCGAAGCGGGCGGAGTGCCCGAGAGGACGACGGTGGCGTCGGCGCGGTAATTCAGCGTCTGTTTGAGGGCCTGAGAAACGCTTTCAGTATCGGCCTTGGTGTTGATCACCATGGTGATCTTGCCTGAGGCCTGCAGCTCGCGGGTCAGCACATCGACCATGCCAGCGCGGATGGGCGTGGTCATGTCGGCGACGACGAGGCAGACGATATTGCTGCGCTCGCGCAGGCCGCGGGCGAGGTGATTGACGTGATAGCCAAGCGCGCTGGCCGCTTCGAGCACCCGGCGGCGGGTCTCTTCAGAAACGCTGGCGCCATCGGTGAAGGTTCGGGAAACGGCGGAGCGGGAAACCCCCGCCTTTTCGGCCACCATCAGTGCAGTGACAAAGGAGCGGGGCTTGGTGTCGGTCATCATCTGGTCCTGCAAGGCGCGCCTGATCGTGGCACGGCCACGCGGCCCGGTCCAGTGATCGCTCAGGCGTCGGGTGTGGAACTCGTTGTCGAGCGCTTAGGCACGCCGTCATTGCCTTCAACACGGTCGCGGAAGAGGCTGGCGCGGGCGAGCAGCATCAGCGTTACCGGGGTGGTGATGGTCACGAAAAAGAAGATCAGCATTTCGTGCACCACCAGCCGCTCGCGCGTGACGGTGAAATAGATGGCCGAAGCGAGCAGAATCAATCCGCCGCCCATGGACGTGCCCATGGTGGGCGCATGGATGCGCAGATAAAAGTTCTTGAGCCGGACGAGACCAAAGCAGCCAGCCATGGTGAGCAGGGCGCCGAGTACCACCAGAACCGAAACGAGAATTGAGAGCCAGAGCGGCAGGTCGTCGATCATTCGATCACCTCGCCGCGCATGAGGAATTTGGCCAGCGCCACCGTGCCGACAAAGCCGAGCAGGCCGATCAGCATGGCGAGCTCGAAATAGACCTGCGAATTGGTGCGAATGCCCAGCGTGACGAGGAGAAGCAGAGCCACGACATAGAGCGCGTCGAGCGCCAGAATGCGGTCCTGTGCGCGCGGGCCGATAACCATGCGATAGAGCGTTGCCAGCATGCCGATGCTGAGCAGGAATTGGGCTGCGAGCAGGCTCCAGTGCAGAATATCGACACTCATTGGAAGATCTCCAGCAACAGGGTTTCGTAACGGTTCCGGATGGTTTCGATCCATTCCTCAGCATCGACCAAATCAAAAACGTGGATCAGAACGGTGCTGCGTTCGCGGTCATATTCGAGCCAGGCGCTGCCCGGCGTGGCGGTGATGATACAGGCCAGTACGGCAAGCCCGAAAGTATGTGTCAGCTCCAGCTTCATCTCGATGAAGTCTGCTTCCGGCTCGGGATGCGGGCTGAAGAGAATGGCCATGACGGCCAAATTGGAACGGACGATGTCGACGCCCGCCACCGCGATGAATTTAAGGATTTTCAGTGGTTTTTTGACGATCAGTGGCTCGGGAATGAGCAGGCTGGTGGCCAGAGATGCCAGAATGGCAATAATGCCGCCGAGCAGGATATGGCCCAGACCTGCCGACTGCTGGAGAATGAGCCAGAAGACCAGCAGGAACGCCGTCAGGATAGGGTGGGGGAGAAGCCGCCTCATGATGCGCCTCCCACACCCGGCATGACGATGTCGATATAGCTCTGCGGCGAATGGATGAAAGCGGCGGTTTCGGCAAAGAAGGTCATTGCGGGACCGGCGGCCAGAGCCATCATCACGCAGAGCGCGAGCAGGATAATGATTGGACCGATCTCCATGGTGCGCAGGCGCAACAGTCCATCATCGGGCAATGAGGTCCAGAAGATATTGATGCCATTGCGGACCATGGAAACGAGCACGAAAAGGCCGGAAATGACCATGGCTCCAGTCAGCCACCATGTCGCTACGGTCGGGGCGCTGTCGGCGGCAAACGCTGCCGATATCATGCCGAATTTTGCAATAAATCCTGACAGCGGCGGCAGGCCAGCCATGAGCAAAGCGATAATGGCAAAGCACAGGCTGACCAGCGTTGCGGCGGCGGGAATGGTTCGGCTGACTTCCTGATCTTCGTCGATTGCCTCTTCTTCGTCGCCATAGAGCTCGAGCGAGACGGCCAGAATCTGCGCCTCTGCAGGCAATATCTGGTCGATAATGTCTTTAAGCAGAAAGAGCGCGCCTGCCGCCAGCGTGGCGACGACAACATAATAGAGTGCGCCGCTGGTGACGCCCGGTGAATCGTAGCCGACAGCCAGCAACAGTGTCCCGGCCGACACCAGAATGAGATAGCTAGCCAGCCGATCCAGAGCCTTGCAGGACAGAGCCCCGATGGAGCCATAGGCAAGTGTCGCCACGCCCAGGACGAGAAGAACGCTCTGCCCAAAAGTCGCCTGCTCCGCAGAGCCATTGGCAAAGACCAGCATCCAAAGGCGCAGGATGGAATAGAATCCCACCTTGGTCATGACTGCAAAAAGTGCGGCAACCGGCGGCGCGGCGGAGGAATAGGTGTTGGGCAGCCAGAAATGCAGGGGCCAGGACCCTGCCTTGATCAGAAAGGCAATGCCTAGAACAGCGGCGCCAGTCTCGAACAGCCCCCGGTCTTCGGCTGCAATCAGCGGAGCAGCCCGGGCAATGTCGGCCATGTTGAGCGTGCCGGTCGTGCCATAGATCAGCGCCACGCCGATAAGGAAGAGGAACGATGCGACGAGATTGATGACGATATAGTGCATCGCCGCGCGCACGCGGTTCCGCCCGCCGCCAAACAGCGCAAGGCCATAAGAGGCCGCCAGCAGCAGCTCGAAAAAGACGAACAGATTGAACAGATCGCCTGTGAGGAACGCGCCGTTGAGACCCATGGTGAGCGCATGGAACAGCGGAAAGAAATTGACCCCGCGATTGTGCCAGCGTGCGCAGGCATAGACCATGGCCGCGAAAGCAAGGATCGACGTTGTGAGAACCATGATCGCGGAAAGGCGATCGGCAACCAGCACAATGCCGAAAGGAATGGGCCAATTGCCCAAGGGATAAACGGCGGCAGCGGGCTGATCAGTTTGCGCCAGCACCACAAAGAGCAGAATGGAAACCAGCAGCAGCAGGCCGCTGAAGCCAATATTGAGGCCAACTGCCCGACCATTGCTGCGCTGGTCGGACATAACCAGATTGGCAATCACCGCGATCAGCGGAATGAGTATCGGCAGGATGGCGAGATGGTTCATGCCGGTCATGTTAGTTCCCCTTGCCGTCGACGTGGTCGTTGCCGGTGAGGCCGCGCGCGACCAGAAGCACGACGAGGAATAGGGCAGTCATTGCGAAACCAATCACAATCGCGGTTAGCACCAGCGCCTGTGGCACCGGGTCGGTATAATCAGCAGGATTGGCATTTGCGCCCGACAGGATCGGCGCGGCATCCATGCGCAACCGGCCCATGGCCAGGATGAACAGGTTGACCGCGTAGGAAATCAGCGACAGGCCAACAATCACCTGAAAAGTACGTGGACGCAGCACGAGATAGACGCCGGATGCGGCGAGAATACCAATGGCGATGGCAAGGGTCAGTTCCATTTGTCGAGGCCCTCCCGCACCTTGGGTTTGGCTGTGCCAGCCGGTTTCGGCCTTCTTATGGATTGGTGAGCCAGAGCAATCAGCATAAGCACCACCGCGCCAACCACCAGCGCGAATACGCCAAGATCAAACAGCAATGCGGTGGCCATCGGCACCCGCCCAATGAGCGGGATATTGGCATAGGCGAAGGCCGAGGTGAGGAATGGTTGGCCAAGCAGCATCGCGCCGACACCGGTGAGCAAAGCGATCAGCAAGCCCCAGCCAATCCACAAAACAGGCAGGATACGGAGGCGCTCTTCCACCCAGCGCGTGCCGCCAGCCAGATATTGCAGGATGAAGGCCAGAGACATCACGATGCCCGCGATAAAGCCGCCCCCCGGCAGATCATGGCCGCGCATGAACATGTAAACTGCCACGACGATGACGACCGGGAACATCCAGTTGATGATCAGTGCCGGAATACGCAGGAAGTCGTCTGCCACTTCCTGTCCTGAGCCCGGCGCATAGTCATCCAGAACACGCTGCTGTTCAGGCCGCTCGGCGCTGTCGGCAGCGGGACGGAAACGACGAAGCAGGCCGAAGACGACAAGAGCAACCACGCCGAGCACCGTGATTTCGCCAAGCGTGTCGAAGCCACGGAAGTCCACCAGCATAACATTGACGACATTGGTGCCGCCGCCCTGCGAATAGGCATTGGCAAGGAAGAAGTCGGAAATGCCTTCTGGCGCTGCACGGGTCATGATCGCATAGCTGGCAATAGCGGTGCCAAGGCCGACGAGAGCGGCAAGGCCCACATCGCGATAACGACGGAACTTAATCTGCCAGGACCGTTCGTCGACGAACGGCGTGCGCTTGGGCAGCCAGCGCAGGCCGAGCAGGATGAGAACTGTGGTGGCGATTTCGGCCAGAAGCTGGGTCAGCGCCAAATCGGGCGCGGAGAACCATGCAAAGGTGAGACAGGTCGCAAGGCCCGCGCCACCAAGCAGGATGAGCGAAGCAAGGCGGTGGAACTTGGCCTGATAGGCAGCCGCGATGGCGCTGACGCCGCCCAGCACCCAGACCATTGCCAGGACCGGATCGAAATTGGTGGGCATGGGCAGATTGCCCAGCCGTGCCCAGCCCGCGCCAATGCCTGCGGCAACGGCAAGGAAGATGACTGTAAAGACCTGGGGCTGTAGCCGCTGGGTGCCAAAAGCTTCCACGACACGGCGGGCCCAGCGATTGGTTGCGGTCACCAGAATGCGCTCGAAAATACGTTGACCACGCCAGCCGCCCGTCAGCGGCACACCGTCAATATTTAGCAAGCGCCGGTAATAGGGCACATAGATGATAGCCCCGCCCACCAGTGCAATGATGCTCATGATCAGCGGCAGGTTGAAACCATGCCAGATCGACAGGCTGTAATAGGGTGTTTCCGGCCCAAGTACTGAATGAACGGCAGCGGCGAGATAGGGGGCGATCGTGATGCCTGGGATGATACCCACAGCAAGGCATACCAGAACCAGAAACTCGATGGGGCGGCGCATCAGCGCGGGCGGCTCATGCGGCGTTTTTTCCAGTTCTGTCGGCGGTGGGCCGAAGAAGACGCCATGCACGAACTTGATGGAATAAGCGACGCTCAACATGCCCGCCAAAGTGGCGCCGATGGGCAGCGAGAGATTGATGAAGACATTGGAATTGAACTCCGCCGTTTCGGTGAAGAACATTTCCTTGGATAGAAAGCCATTGAGCAGCGGCACACCAGCCATGGCCGCGCTGGCGATGATAGCGAGCGTGCCTGTGAATGGCATGAACTTGATGAGACCACTAAGCTTGCGCACGTCGCGCGTGCCCGTTTCGTGGTCGATAATGCCCACCGCCATGAACAGAGACGCCTTGAACGTGGCGTGGTTGGCGATGTGGAAGATGGCCGCAACGGCGGCGAGGGGGGTGCCCATGCCCAGGAGCGTGGTGATCAGCCCCAGATGGGAAATGGTCGAATAGGCGAGCAAGCCCTTGAGATCGCGCTGGAACAGCGCGGCATAGGCCCCGAAGATGAGTGTCGCCAATCCGGTATAAGTGACCAGCCAGAACCAGAGCTGGCTATCGGACATGACCGGCCAGAAACGGGCCAGAAGGAATACACCTGCCTTCACCATGGTCGCCGAATGCAGATAGGCCGAAACCGGGGTCGGCGCCGTCATGGCATTGGGGAGCCAGAACTGGAATGGGAACTGCGCACTCTTGGCGAACGCGGCCAGCAGGAACAGCATCAGCGTAACCGGGTAAAGCGGGCTATCCACCAGCGTGCTGCCAGAATTGAGGACGACTTCCAGCTCGTAGCTGCCCACGATATGGCCAACCAGCATCATGGCGACGAAGAGGGCCAGACCACCCGTTCCGGTGATGATCAGCGCCATGCGCGCGCCGTCGCGCGCTTCACCGCGGTGATACCAATAGCCAATGAGCAGGAAGGAAACGAGGCTGGTCAGTTCCCAATAGATAGCGAGCTGAATGATGTTGCCTGAGAGTACAAGGCCGAGCATGGCGCCCATAAAGGCCAGCAGCAGCGAATAAAAGCGCGCAATCGGGTCCTTGGGCGACATATAATAGCGCGCATAAAGCACGACCAGAAAGCCGATAACGGTGATCAGCACCGAGAACAGCCAGGCAAAGCCATCCATGCGCAGAACGATGTCGAGCCCGAGCTGCGGGATCCATTCAAGGCGGGTCGAAATCACCCCGCCATTGGCCACCATGGGGAACAGCCCGATGGAGACAAGGCTCAAAACACCTGCCACCACAGCCGCTATCCAGACCGCCCCCCTGTTTCCCCTGCCCGGTAGGGCAAGAACCAGCGCGCAGGCCAAAAACGGCAGCGCGGCTAGAAGTGTCAGGGCAAGATCGGTCGATATCTGGGGCAGGGGCCGGTCCTCGCGAAAAGAATCTCGCCTAAACGTATAGGGTTAGAGATGCTTCTTGAGAAGACCGGTTTCAAATCTGTTAGGACCGAATGGACTGATTTTTTTGTCGCAGTAAGCCAATATTGGAGCCGGATGCCGCTGATCTGCAGAAGGCATTATACCTTCGTCTAAGGCCGGTCCGTTCCTCTGACGAGATCACGGCCCCATGCTTCGATCTGTGTCAGGGCCGGGAAGGGCGATGGGTCGTCGGCCTTGATCAGATCATGCAGGCGCAGCCATTCGGTGCTGCGACGCGCTATTGCAAAACGCTGCGCCTTTTCTGTCTTGATCAGGGACAGGCGTTCGGTGTGACCATCCGAAAAAGTGACGCTTGCCTCTTCCCACCATGCGTCGTGGGGGAAATCGGCGCGCAGATAGAGCCCGATCATGTCGATCTCGATGGTGCGACCGAAATGGACCGTCAGCGCAGCGTCGGGATCGCGGTTTATGCCCCATGACGTATAGGGCCAGAAGCCGTGATCGGCGTTCGCGGTTTCCCCGTCTATGGCATTGCGGGCGGCAAAGGCGGCTTCGTTGCGGGTGATGATCGTCGCTTCGCAATGCGGGAAAAGACTGGAATTGCCGCTGTGATCGTATGGATTGAGTGCCAGATTGCGATAGGTGTTGATTTCGTGTGGCAAAGCAAGACGGGCCGTTATGCGATGCATGTCGCCGGAGAAGGTCTTGGGCGCAATTACGGCGCAGAATTTGCGAACGGATCAGCAATTCCCCTGCACCCCAAAACGACAGGGCAGTCCTATATCGTCCTCGTGCCTGCAGCCGATGAAAACGGCAATGATATTGCGGGCGTAAGGCCGCCCATGCTGGTTGCGCCTTTGGGCACATATACCGGCTGGAACCTGCGCGGGCCCGGCCTAGCCCCCGGCCACATGTTCCCCTTCACCGGCGCCTATCTTCCATTCCCCGAAACGGACGAACAGGCCGCCCTGACCAACGACCCTCGCCCGTCGATCCTCAGCTGCTTCCCCACAGCGGAGAGCTACGAGACAGCCATACGCAGGGCTGCGGAAGACCTGCTGGAGCAAGGGTTCATCACAAGGGCAGGCGTGGAAGAGTTTGTGGGCTACGCCCGAGGCTGAGGCTCAATCAACCACATACACTCGCTTTAGTCGCCCTGATGCTCGGTTGGCAGAAGGCGTCTGAGTAAGCCAATTGAGCGAAGCAATGATCGTCTGCTCTGCGAAACTTGGCAGTATTATTGAACTGCACGATTGAAACGGCGGCAGGGAACTCGCGGCATAAATGACGGGCCTTGAGGACGCGTGAGTCCGCTTGAAGAGGCCCCCAAACACAAATCCATCCACTCTCTAGTGGTTCGGCGGCGCTGCCTCGGCCAGCACCTTGTCATATCGTTGAACAAGGCCCTCTACCCACGGTGGCATACGTGCTGCGGTCGCGCGCCATTCTTGAAGACGCATAACCAAGTTTTCCCAATCGATGCCGTTCTTGCCCTTAGCAATTTTCGTCTTGTAGTCGTCTGCCATCGCCAGGATTTTAGAAGCGGCCTCTCGCTGCTCATTCATCACTTGAAGCATGCTTTCCCGAACCGCGGGCTGATCAGGGCATATTTCGGCGCACCGCCTCGAGAGACGAGGGGTTTCCATTGCGATGATATCCAACGCACGCCCGGCATCGCCTGCCACTTCTGAGACAAGCCTATAGGCTTCTGCGCGCCTATCAGCTCTGCGCGTTTCCGCATCGAACTTTAGACCCAACAGAGACAGAAACCACGACACAAAATCCACGGAAGACCTCGCTCATGCACTTTGAAATCATGATCAATGATTCATGCCCTCACGCCCAGTGGCTTTCCTACAGCCGGAAATGCTACCTGACGGCGCCAATGACCCGTGCTAATCGAGTTCGCTAATTCAATGATTTCGTAAAAAAGATTGGCTGGGGAACCTGGATTCCCCGGCTGGCTGCTGACCGTTTCAGGCTATTGATTTCGCTTGGTAAATTTTGGAACCAACACGTCGGTGTGAAATCTGATGGGAAGTTTTCACACATTGCCCGGGCTGGTCAACGCCCAACTTTCAGTCATGATGATCATGGCCGCGATCAGCGACTAATGGGGCCTGGGCCGAGGGGCGAACGCGGCCAATTCATGCTCATACAAGAACATACCGAAAAATTCGCATGTCCTACAGTGACCCTTGACGCACTCCAAGTGGTTGCCGTTAATGGAAACATTGCAAAGTTTTGATTTGCTTTGCAGTTTTTTTGGGGGGTAGGTGGAGTTGGATTTTGCAGCTCTTACCGATGAGCAGCTCGGTTCGGTCTTTCAGAAGAGTTTTGCAGATCGGGCAATACTAGACGCGCTTAACGAGGAGTTAAAAAGGCGGAGTTCCGACTTCGCCTGTGACCTGCACATCAGCGTGGTAACTGCATTGCGGGCGGCACGGCGCGCCGCCAGTTCGGGTCCACCGAGTGCTCCGGTCGCCCAGCCTGTCAAAAAGGCCGGCCCGATCCGGGAATGGCTAAGAGGCTTGCGAGACGCCCGGAACCTTGTTCGGCCCGATGGTCGTCCGCTCTACCGGTACAGGATCACCGACCATGAATTCCAACATGCACGACGCATCCTGGGGCAGGTTGCGCGGCTTGGTCGTCTCGAAGAGCCCGATTTGCGCAGCGGTGCCCTCTTCGTGGCCTATTGTGCAGAATGGTTTCGGCGCGAGTCGACTTCGACTTCCCTCAAATGGGACGCCATTGATCCTGCGCTCTTCCCGCAGGTTCCCTATCAAAGCAAGCAGAAGCTAACCGAACTTGGTTTGCAATATTGGGGGCGTGACCTCCGACGCAGCCAGCATGGCCGCGAATTCTTGCTCACTTTGGCGCTCGAGGGGGGCATTCCGGTCAGGGTGTTTGTCGATGGCGCGCGCAGCTGGCTGCAGGACTATTTGCGGGCGGTGCTGCGCCGGGCGCTGGTCGAGTCCATCGCCGCCGCTGACCAATTGCTCGACATCGCCCTCGAAGAGCGCTGGCGGGTGCGCAAGAGCTACGACCACGATGATTTCATCGCTGTCTGCGCCGAATTGGCGGGCGCGGTGCTCAGCCTCCGGCGGCAGGCGGAAGAGCGTGGGCTTGCCGGTGTGAACAATTCCGCAATCCTGGATGCTATCCATGCCGATTGGCGCAACGACCTGCCGATCTACGTTCCTGCTGAAGATGAAGTACTCGCGCGCGAGCTTCTGACCGGACTACTCGACGAAAAATTCACTAGCCAAACTACGCGCGGGATTGAGGCGCGACGCTACCTGATGTTGCGCGATGGCGAATGGCTACCGGCATTGCAATTGCTGGCCGACGGCGACATAGCGATGTCCCGCCTGGCCGGATTCTCGCCGCAAGGTCGCGTGCGCGTCTCCCCGGCCGGTCATCTGGTCGAGCACGTCCCGGCGGAAATCGCGCTGCTCGAACCACCGGCCGAAGGTGGCAGGGCCTGGCGCATGCGTCCGCTGGTGCGGACTTCACGCCTGATTCGGCCCTTTGCACTGTCCGCTCCGGTTTCAGTCACCTTGAGCGCTGTGAGCAGTCAGCCTATCGCCTGGACATGGCCGGGCGGTGAAGCGCGGCATTCGGACGTCCTGGTATTTCAATTGGAAGAGGAAGCCGCAGGTCGCGACAAGCTGTTGCGGCTTGTGCGCAGCGGTTCGGCAAGTTTGCCGGCGCCGGTGTTGCATGTATTGATCCCTAGCGACTGGCTATTTGAAACCGGCCCCGACAGCGCAGTGCTCAGTGATGTTGTTGTCACCAGCCTGCAGCGGCGGCTCATCGAGGTTCAGGGCACGATCTACGTGCGCGGGCCCGAGGACGATACGCGTTATCGCATAGAAACCGGCGTGCAGGCGCGATCGGTCGAGTTGCAGCTGTCCTTCGCCTTGGTCAACTTTCGCCTTGCCCAGGCCGATATAGAAATCGTGCCGATGGGGACGACGCCCACGATCCGTGAGGCAGACCGCCCAAGGACAGCCCAGCCCGGCGAGATCTACCATCGGCGTCCTGGCGAGGCCTGGCGCGAACTGCGCGGCCCATTGATGGCGCCCGGCCTGCACGAAGTCTCACTGCGGGACCCCAAGGCAAATATCCAGATCGAGAAAGTGAAGCTGGCACTTGTGCCGCGGGCAGCGCGTCTCGATGCTGGCATGTCTGGCCCCGCAACGGGCCAATTGCGGCTGGAGGGGCTGGAGGGATGGTCGGTTTCCGGTGCCCAGTTATGTGCGACCAACAATCCCGCAATTCTCGACATCGCCTTCCCGGGGCGGCCGAACTACCAGCTAAGCGTGACGCTGCACCCACCACAAGGCCGCAGTTTCGATGCGGTCCTGCCCGTTAGCGGGCGTGAGGCTGTGGTGACGCTGGCTGATGGCGCGGTGCTGTCGGCGGGCACGAAGATCGACATTGGCGCACTGCGTGGCGCATCGGTGGTGTCACCATCGCGCGTCAATCTGGCAATCGCGCCGAAGGGTGCCCGCTCCGGCAGCTTGCTCGCAGAGTGCGATGGCGAGCTTCCGCTTGGCGTGTTGCGCAGCGCGATGCGGGAAATCCTGGCAACGCTGGGCGACCAGGATGACCTGATTGAGCTGTCATTTCTGGGCGATACACGCATGCCCATTCGTATCAGTCGCTTTCGCGAGCAAATGTTACCGCTCGAGGCCGGCAGCATTGTCTGGGAGGGGGAGGCCAAGCCTGTGGCTCGCATGATGCTGGAGCCGCGTCACGAACATGCATTGGAGTCTTGTGGGGAGGGCCGGTGGCGCCTGCCCGAACGTTGCATAGGCCCATGCCTGGTCTATTTGCGTGATGGCCCTGACGTTCTGTCGCGGCCGCGCATCATGTCCGGTGCCGCTCCTGGCGAGGCACAAGGCGACCTGGCTGCTGCGGGACTGGTCGAAGATTATCAAGTACGGCAGTCGGCTATCGCGGCGCAATTGCAAGCGATAGCGGACGGTCAGGCGCCGCAGGCCGACCTGAACTGGTTGACCGAAGTTGTTGCCCACTTGCGCGGACTGCCAGCCAATACCATTGACGCGCTGCGGCTTCTGCCAGCCCATCCGCAAGCTGCAATAGCCTTTCTGGTCAAGGCCGCCGAGGCCGACCGCGCAGCGATTTGGGCCCTGCAGGACGAGCTACCTTTGCTTTGGCTCGGGCTGCCGCTCGAGGGTTGGAACCGGGCCATGACGGCCATTGGCGCCAACATGTTCAATTCCCTGCAACCGGTGTTCGGAAATGACAAGGCGGTCGCCATGGCACTCGACAGCGTCAACCAGGCGACGGAACAGTTGTCCGTGCTCGAATCGGCTTTGGCGGAAGCCGTGGCCGATGCGGCGAGACGCAAGCGCACCCGCGCGACGCTGCCATCGCTCAACACTCTGGTCAGCGAATATATCAAGGCCCAGGTTGATCGGCATCGCGACGATCACAACGACCTCGCCAAGGCATTGTCAGCGCGCACCATTGCCGTGCCGCAGGAAATTTTGACCAAGACGCATGAGGTCTTTGCCGGCCTATTCGCGCCCGTGCTGCTGGCAGCCAGCGCGATGGGCAAGCTCAGGATTTCCAATGAGGAAGCCTTGCTCACCAGGCGCGTGCTGCGTGAGGACCCTGCCTATGTCTCGGCGGCCTGGATACATATGATCGACTTTTATGGAGCCGGCAAATGAGCCCGTTCGAAGTGCTGGACAATCTCAAACACCGGACCGCGGACGCGATTATCGCGCAATCCGGCATCGCCCATGAGGGATTGCGCCGCAACTTGCGCGACATGTTGGCCGGCACCGACCCTCGCGCCGGCGCATTGCTGCAGCAGCCGGTGATCGAGGGGGCCCATCCGTTCGTCGCTGCGGATGTCGATATCAATGCCTTGACCCTCTCCATCTTGCATCCCGCCTTCGTCAAGGCCATTGACGAGCTGCCGGACGGTCACGACTATCGGTTTCCCCGCAGCCGAAAGCCATTCAGGCATCAGCTTGAAGCCTGGCAATTGCTGTCCGGCACAGACCGGAAGTCAGTCGTGGTCACGTCTAGCACCGGTTCGGGCAAGACCGAGTGTTTCCTCTTCCCCATCCTCAGTGATCTTGCGGCGCAGGCACAGAACAGCCGCGATCCGATCGAGGGTGTACAGGCGATCATGCTCTATCCGCTCAATGCACTCATCGAGAGCCAGCAGGAGCGCCTTTCGGCCTGGACTCGTCCGTTTCGCGGGACGATCCGTTACGGCCTCTATAATGGTGACATGGGTCCCACCAGCAGCGCCGGCGATCGCCGGGCGAGGCCCGAACAGGTCATCGACCGCGAGACCTTGCGGACTTCACCGCCGCCCATGCTGGTGACCAATATCACCATGCTCGAATATATGCTGGCGCGAGCCGAGGATCAGCCAATCCTGAATGCCTCGCGCGGCAAACTCAAGTGGATTGTGCTCGACGAGGCCCATTCCCTTGTAGGCGCCGCGGCAGCCGAGATAGCCCTTTTGCTCCGCCGCACCATGCTCGCCTTTGGCGTCAAACCCGATGAAGTGCGCTTTGTTGCAACGTCTGCCACCATCGGATCTGGTCCCGATACACTGCAGCAGCTGCAGAAGTTTCTCGCTGACGTGGCCGGTGTTTCAGAAGATCGCGTACATGTCGTCGAGGGTCGGCGGCAGATGCCGACACGACCCCAGCCGAGACCACTTCCAGCGAATCTTGACCTTGCGGCCGCGCCTGCGGCTCGTCTTTATGACATTCTGGGTGGTCACGCCCCCACCTGGAATCTGGTTGAGCGATTGTTCAGCCAGGGCGTACCTCTCGCCGGATTTTCCGCCGCTGCGCAAACTCTCGACATCAGTACCAGCGGCTTGGTCGATGCCCTGTCACGCGCGTCTCGCACACTGCCAAACGGAGCCCAGGAGCGCCTGGCGCCAATGCGTCTGCACGCTTTCGAGCGAGCAGTACCCGGGCTGTGGAGCTGTATAAATTCAGCATGTAGCCACAAGCTTGCCGACTGGCCCTTTGGCGCTTTGCTACCCGATCGCGCTGACCACTGCCCCAATTGCGCTGCTCCGGTTCTCGAAGTGATCAGCTGCACCGAATGCGGCGAAGTCTATCTCGACGGTGTGGAGAACAATGGCCGCCTTTCGGCGCCGCTGCGCAATCCACCACGGGACGAATTTGCCTTCGATCGCGTACACGACACCGATCTTCGCGCCGATGACGACGAAGATGCTGAGAACCCGGCAGAGGCGGACGACGCAGGCCTTGGGCTCGCACTAGAACACCTGTTCGCCGCAAACCCAACATCGCAAGCGCGCCCGTTCTGGCTTGAGCCGCATGCAAATGGCTGGCGCGTTGCTGACGGGGCTGGGACCGATACACTCGCCTTACGGTCGGAGCGCAAAGATGGCGTCTACGCCTGTCCACATTGCACGCCGGTAAAGGGCGACAAGGAGATATTGCGGCCTTTGCGCTTTGGAGCGCCTTTTATTCTCGGCAATGCCGCGCCAATCTTGCTTGAGGCACTGATCCCGTCCCAAAGACCGGGCGAAAAACTCCCGTCCCTCGGACGCCGGCTGTTGTCCTTCACCGACAGTCGGCAAGGCACAGCCCGCATGGCAGCCAAACTGCAAACCGAGTCCGAACGCAGTTTCGTGCGCTCGTTTATTTACCATCAGGTGCAGGCTTCGATGGATGCCACTGGCGACCCCGCCGAGGCTGACGACTTGCGCCGTGACATCAAGGGGTTTGAGCAGGCGCTCGCTGTGTCGCCCAATCCGACACTGGAGGATTATCTCCACAAGGCACGACAAAACCTCGATAAGCTGATGCAGGGTTCGCGCGACGGTATCAAGTGGGGCGAACTGGTCAAACGGCTCGCGGTTCGCCCTGAAGTGCAGGAATGGATCCTTCCGCTTTGGCAGCCCCGTGGCGATGGTGTGGTTTTTACCGACGAGTTCAGGCTCGCCGAGTTCCTGCTGCTGCGGGAGTTCGACCGCCGTCCGAAACGGGCAACGTCTCTGGAAGCCTTTGGCCTTGCCAAGCTCATCAACCCGGCGATCGCCGCACTGACCGACGCCAGCCTACCAAAGCCATTCCAGTCGAGAGGCAAGTCCCTCGACGACTGGAAGGCCTACCTTGATACGGTGCTCACCCATTTCGTCCGCAACAATCGCTTCACCACCATCGACAAGAGCCTGTTGCACTGGATTTCTCACAAGGCGGTGCGGCGCTCGCTGGTAGGCCCGGATCGTAATACGGACGGCGACACCATGCTCCGCGCCTGGCCCAACGGCCACTTCCGCGCCAGCCCGCGTTCGCGTCCGGTGGCGCTGCTGCTGGCCGGCCTTGGACTCAACCTCGGCAGCAATGCCGACCGCGATGAGCTGGATGAATGCCTGCATGAGGCATGGAAGCAGGTGCAGACCAGCTTTGCTGCCGATCCGGAACGGCGCATCTACGACTTTGCAAAGGCGAGCGTGGCACCGGTAGTAGATGCGTTCTGGTGCCCTGTGACGCGCAGGGTTCTTGATTGCGCGCCTTTCGGGCTCACGCCCTATGGATTGTCGGAAACCAGTGACGAGCGGCGGCGGGCAGTGCCGCTGACCATGCCGCGCCACCCTGGACCAATCCTGGGCCAGGTGGATATTGCGCAGGCCAAAGCCGAGACCCAGCTCTGGTTGGACGGTGAGGACGTCAGTGCATTGCGTGCCAAGGGGGGCTGGACCAATATTTCCGACCGCGTGGCCCTCTTTTCCGACTATGCCCGTTCGGCAGAGCATTCCGCCCAGCAGGACAGTCGCCGTCTGCGGCAATATGAGCAGCAGTTCAAAGCCGGCCAGATCAACATCCTGAACTGCTCCACAACAATGGAAATGGGCGTCGATATTGGTTCGGTGTCATCGGTGATGATGACGAATGTGCCCCCTTCGATCGCCAATTACCGGCAGCGTGTGGGCCGTGCGGGCCGCCGCGGCCAGTCGCTGGCCATGGCCTTTACCTTCTGCAAGGATCGTCCGCTTGACCGCGATGCGTTCATCGATCCTTCGGCCTTCCTGCAGCGGGAGATGGCAGCCCCCAAGGTCACGTTGAGCAGCCGACCGATCGTCCAGCGTCACGTCAATGCCTACCTGCTTGGTCAGTTCATGCGCGAGCGGGCAGGGGATCCGCTGAAAATGCAGCTCGGTGCCTTTGTTGGGTGCCCCGAGGACCCCAAGCAACCGCGCCTGCCCAAAGATGAAAGGCCGATCGCAGCCTTCATCGAATGGCTAAGGCAGCCATCAACAACAAAGGCGCACCTCGCCGCCATCGCCACTCTGACCGCACGCTCGGTGCTGGAAGGGGACAACGGACTTATCGAAGCAACGGCAGCAACGGCGGAGGCCGTTGAAAAAGGCTTTGTGGATGAGTGGAGCGGCCTTGTTACCCTGACACGCGACGATAACCTGCGCGACGCTGCCAAATCGCGCATGGCCTTCGAGCTGAAGCGGCTTTGCGGCGAGTTCCTGCTGAGTGGGCTTGCCGACCGCGGCTTCCTACCCGGTCATGGCTTCCCCACCGATGTCGTCACATTCATCCCCGGCAAAGAGTTCAAGCTGGCCGCCAATGCACCACAGGACGGCAATCGGCAATCACGTGCCTTGGGCCCGCAGCGCTCGCTCGACATCGCCATCCGCGACTATGCGCCGGGCTCTGAAATCGTCCTCGATGGCCTGGTTCATCGTTCAGCCGGCGTAACGCTAAACTGGAAGCGTCCGGCCACTGAAGAAAACCTGGCCGACATCCAAAGCCTCAAGCAGCACTGGCAATGCCGTGATTGTGGCCAGAGCGATGTCTCCCGACCGCCCGAGCAGTGCCCCGAATGCGGGTCCAGCCCGCTCAAGGTGGTGGACTTTTTGCGTCCGGCCGGTTTCTCGGTAGACCCGCGCGCCAAAGCGCATTCCGAAACGGACTCCCTGCAATTCGTCGCCGCCGAGGATCCGGCGGTTTCGGTGCGCGACGCCGCCTGGCAGGGGCTGCCGGTGCCGGAACTTGGTCGTTACCGATCCAGCCGTGAAGGGCTTGTCTTTTACCACAACAATGGCGGCCAGGGACGCGATGGGTTCGACATCTGCCTCGAATGTGGTCGGGCGGAACTACACGATGAACAGTCCGCTCATGGTGCCTTGAAGGGCCATAAGCCACTCCGCCACCGCGAGGATGTCGATATCTGTCCAGGCAATGACCGGCCGTTTTCCATCCAGCATCTCGCGCTCGGAATGGAAATCACCACCGATGTCTTCGAACTGCAATTGCCGCGTCCGTTGAGGCGGGCGGCAGCCCATGCCTTGGTCATCGCCTTGCGCGAAAGTCTGGCGGGGGAACTGGGCATCGACGCCGACGAAATGGGATTTGCTGTCAACCAGGGAAGGACCAGCCTGGGCGGGCCGGCCGTTTCCCTGCTGATCTTTGACAGGGCCTCGGGCGGTGCCGGCTTTGCAGTATCCCTGCCGGACCAGCTACGTGCGGTTCTCAACCGCACAGACCGCATTCTGGATTGTAAGACCCCTGGCTGCCAGCGCGGCTGCGCGGCCTGCGTACTCACCAGCGATGCTCCCGACGGGCACGACGATCTCGATCGCGTGGCAGCGCTGGCGTATCTGCGCGAGCATCTGACACTGCCGGCAAATCTGTCGGTGGAGGATCGCTTCGCGGCGTCGGCGCATCTGTCGATTGATCCCGTCGATGAGATCGACAAGGCACTCAAATCCCGACCCGGTGCCGTCGTCACGCTGTTCCTTGCGCCCGATCAGACTGCACAAGGCCTTGCCGGTTGGTCCATTGCTCAGGGCGAGTTGCGTAGCTGGGGCAATGCCGGTCACCCCACGCAATTGATGGTTCAGGCGGCCTGGATTGCTCGATTGTCGTCGGCAGAAAAACTGGCACTCCGCGACTTTGCTCTGCGGCACGATCTGACGCTGCTGGCCGGTGCTGCGCCCACCTTTGTCAATGGGGCCACAGCATTTGCAGCTATCGGCACGTGCACCCAAGTTGAGCACGTCTGGGCAACACGAGACAGGCAGTCCATTGTCGTTGGGGCCGATTGGGGCCAGCCCCATTCGCTGCCGCTGGCCCGTGCCGAGGTCTCGCGCGAACTGGCGGTCGATCCGGTCCTGCACGACGTTCTTCTGCCCAAGGCTGGCGCCGGCTACCTGGCCGTTACCAATCAACTCGATGGCACGCTCGATGGCTTCGGAGCCCGTGCGGCACAATTGATCGGTCACCTTATCGCCGATTGTGGGATCACTCTGGCGGGGGCCACGATAAAGGCGACCTACCGCGATCCATTCGTCTCTTCGCCATTGGTCGCCAGGCTGATGCTGGATACGGTCGCTAAACTTGCCGGCGCTTCGCCGGACAGACCGTCCGAGCTAACGATCGAAACAAGGGCGCCGCGCGATGATCTCGGCCGACCCGGCTGGCAGATGGGCCACGACTGGGATGATGCCCGCGATCAGAAGGAAACAGTAGAAGCGCTCGGCAGGCTGAGGGGACTGCAGACCACCCTGCAGCACGCGGTAGTGCCTCATGGCCGCTACCTGCAACTCGATCTCGGTGGGCAGGAGCGCGTGACTATCGTGCTGGATCAAGGCTTTGGTGCCTGGTCCTACAACCGGCAAATCCCTGCCAAGCACGATTTCGGTGCGTCCCCAGCGGATCAAGCCAGGGCCATCAGCACAAAAAACATCATGCTTTCCAGCCGCGGCGTGGGCGGGACCTATATCGTGGTGAGCCCGGAATGATCATAAGGCGATAGCGCGTACAGTTGTTGACCTCTCTGACGGTTCAATATCTCCAAACACACCATGGTCACGCCGGATTATTATGCGCGTCGGGGCAGCCTAAACCTATGGAGAGGTGAGTAGTAGAGGGCATGCTGTCAGAGTTGACTAACAGGCCTAGGCAACCCATGAAATTTCTCGCATCGACAATAGTCTGGGCATCGGGGGAGGCATAGCATGAGCGAAGCGTTTTTTCAGTCGCCGATCCTAAATTCACCCTATGAAGAACCCGCCCGCCACTGGGAGCTGGACACGAACGGCCAACCGACCAACGTCGTCGTTTCCCGCCGCCGACTGAGTACGCTCGTCTCACCCATCCCTAAGGTAAGGAAAGCCCGTGGCAGGGCAGTGCAGGCGGATTTGCTGGCCGATGACTCCGGCCAGGAATACAATCCGACAGAAATCATCAACGGCGTGCGATCGGCCGTGGAGAGCTGGCGGAGGCTCCCCGAAAGTCAGTGGCAGGTGACGCCAACCACCGCGCGTCTGCTACGGCACTGGCGCACCCATGAATTTGCGAATCAGAAGCCGTTCTTCTGCCAGGTCGAAGCTGTCGAGACGGTCATCTGGCTGACCGAGGTGGCACCGCGCTCATCCTCGCAGGGGCGTCGGTTTTGGACACATCTTGAGGCAGCCAACGCCGCGTCCAATCCGGAGTTGATGCGCATGGCGCTGAAGCTGGCGACGGGCGCCGGCAAGACCACGGTTATGGCCATGCTGATCGCCTGGCAAACCCTCAATGCCGTCCGACATCCAAGCGCCAAGCGGTTCACTAAAGGCTTTCTGGTCGTTGCCCCAGGCATTACAATCAAGGACCGGCTTCGGGTCCTTCAGCCAAATGATCCTGAGAGCTACTACAAGAGCCGCGAGATCGTGCCGGAGGACATGTTGCTCGATTTGGGCAAGGCCAAGATCGTCATCACCAACTATCACGCCTTCAAGAAAAAGGACGAGGTGCCGCTCAACAAGGTGCAGCAGGCGGCGTTGCGCACCAAGCCCCGCGAGGAGAGTGATGGCGCCATGATCCGCCGCGTCGCCGGCGAATTGATGGGGCTAAAGAACATCGTCGTGCTCAACGATGAGGCCCATCACTGCTATCGCGAACGCCCGCCGCTCCCCGGCGAAGTGCTCAAGGGCGACGAATTGGCCGAGGCTAAGGAGAACAACGAGGCGGCGCGCCTCTGGATCTCCGGCATTGAGGCGATCAAGCGCGAGCTGGGAGTATCGATGGTCTATGACCTATCTGCCACGCCCTTCTTCCTGCGCGGCTCCGGTTATCGCGAAGGCTCGCTGTTCGGCTGGGTAATGAGCGACTTCAGCCTGATGGACGCCATCGAGTGCGGCATCGTCAAACTCCCGCGCGTGCCGGTGATGGACAATGTCCCGGGCGGCGACACGCCGATGTTCCGCGACCTCTGGGAGCATATCGGCAAAGACCTGCCCAAGAAAGGCCGCGGCAATGGCAAGACGCTCGATCCGCAGAAATTACCCAATGCACTGCTGACGGCCATCGACGCGCTATACGGCCACTACGAGAAGACCCACGCGCTCTGGCGCGAAGCCGGGATCGGCGTCGATCCGGTCTTCATCGTCGTTTGCAACAATACTGCAACCTCCAAGCTCGTCCACGACTACATCTCCGGCTACGAGATCGAGGACGCCAATGGCAATGTCACGCCGATGGCGGGCAAGTGCGCACTTTTGCGCAATTTCGATCCGGACGGCACCGCCTTGCCGCGCATGCGGACCCTTCTGATCGACAGCCACCAGCTCGAGAGTGGCGAGGCGATCAGCCCCGAATTCCGCGACGCGGCTGGGCCGGAGATCGCCCGCTTCAAGGACGAGCTGATCCAGCGCACCGGCGACACCGCCGCCGCCGACCGGATCGACGACGCCACCATCCTGCGCGAAGTGATGAACACCGTCGGCCGCAGGGGACAGCTCGGCGAAGGCATCCGCTGCGTGGTGTCGGTCTCGATGCTGACCGAAGGCTGGGACGCCAATACGGTGACCCACGTTCTTGGCATTCGCGCCTTCGGCACCCAGCTCCTCTGCGAACAGGTCATCGGCCGCGCGCTGCGGCGCCAGTCCTACCAGCTGCAGACCGACGGCAAGTTCAAGGTCGAATATGCCGACGTGCTCGGCATCCCCTTCGACTTCACGGCTCAGCCGGTCGTCGCGCCACCCACGCCGCCGGAAAATATGGTGCGCGTCCACGCGGTCAGTCCCGAGCGCAACGCAGTGGAAATCCGCTTCCCGCGCGTTGAGGGCTATCGAACCGAACTACCGACCGAGCGGCTGACCGCGTCGTTCTCGCCCGATTCAACGCTTGAACTGACGCCCGAATTGGTCGGCGCCACCGAAACGGTCAATTCCGGTATCATCGGCGAGACGGCGAACCTTACGATCGAACACCTGAGCACCACGCGCTCCGCCGAGATCAATCTGCGCCTCGCCGAGTGGATCGTACGACGCAAGCTGACCAATGCCGGCGAGCGGCCCAATGTGGGGCTGATCGTGCAGATGAAATCCATCGTCCGCCAATGGATGACCGAGCATCTGGTGCTGGCCGGCGGCACGCAGCCGGCACAGGTGCTCTACTACAATATTGCCGACCGCGCTGCGGACCGCATTATGGCCGCCATTACCCGTGGACAGGCGGGCGGGGGCAGGGTGGTCGCCATGCTCGATGCTTATAATCGCGAGGGCAGCACCCGCCATGTCGGCTTCAACACGAGCCGCGACCGCTACGAAACCGGCGAGCGATGCCATATCAATTTCGCCGTCATCGATAGCGACTGGGAAGCCGAGTTCTGCCGCGTCGCCGACCGGCATCCGCGCGTCCTCGCCTGGGTGAAAAACCACAATCTGGGGTTCGAAGTGCCCTACAGCGCCGGTGGCGAAGCCCGTCGTTACCGACCCGACTTTATCCTCCGTATCGACGATGGCCACGGCCCCAACGATCCGCTGAATCTCGTGGTCGAGATCAAGGGCGCTCGGGACGAGGACGACAAGGACAAAGCCGAAACCATGCGCACCCTCTGGGTCCCCGGCGTCAATGCTCTGGGCGAACATGGGCGCTGGGAGTTCGCCGAGTTTACTGACGTCTGGACCATTTCCACGGAGTTCAGCGCCAAGGTCGAATCGTGGCTGGACGCAATCATTGATAACGGGGTGCCGGCGTGAGCTTTGATACTACCAAGACGAACCTAAGGGACCTTCTTGCCGAAATTCACGCCGGCAAACTTCAGTTGCCTGAGTTCCAGCGTGATTACGTCTGGGACGAAGGCGACGTACGCTCGCTGCTCGAGAGCATTGCCAAGGGTTTCCCGGTTGGTGCGCTGTTGACGCTTGAACGCGGAGGCTCGATCGAGTTCAAGCCGCGTGGCATCGAGGGGACTGACGTCGACAAGGTCCAGCCGGAATATCTGCTGCTCGATGGACAGCAGCGCATGACGTCGCTCTACAAGACCATCCACTCAAAGGCCCCGGCCCGGGTCAGGACGGCAAAGGGCCAAGTGGTCGAGCGCTATTTCTATCTCAACATCGAGGGCGCTCTGGCCCCCATGGCGGACATCGAAGCCGCCATTGAGTTGGTGCCGCCGGATCGCGTCCGCATGAAGAATTTTGCAAAGGACGTCGATCTCGATCTTTCGAGCCCCGAGCGCGAGTATGAGCGGATGCTCTTTCCCCTCAACCAGACGCTGGATCCGCTGAATTGGATTTTCGGCTGCATTGGGTACTGGAACAACAAGGGTGTGCAGCGCATGGACGACATCCAGCGCTTCCAAAAGGAGGTCCTTGAGCGCATCCAGTCGTACGCCATGCCGGTCATCAAGCTTTCCAAGGACAACAGCCGCGAAGCGGTCTGTACCGTGTTCGAGAAGGTCAATGTTGGGGGCAAGAAGCTCGATGCGTTCGAGCTGGTCACTGCAGTCTATGCGGCCGTTGGCTTTGATCTGCGCGAGGATTGGGCAGGCACCAAGATCAAGCATGGCCGCCTAGGGCGACTGCGCGAGAAGGTGCCGGCCAAAGGCGTGTTCGCCGATCTCGCCTCCACCGATTTCCTGCAGGCCTGCACGGTGCTGCACACGCGCGACCTGCGCCTGCAAGCGCTCTCTCATGGCGCCACCGGCAAGGAGGTCCCGGCCATCACCTGCACGCGCGAAGCACTGCTTGGCCTTCCGATCGCTGCGTATCAAAAGCACGCGGATGCGGTAGAAGCCGGCTTTCTGGAGGTCGCGCGGTTTCTCAACGAGCAGAAGATACTATGGGGTCGCGACGTTCCTTATCCGCCCCAGATGGTTTCGCTTGCCGCAACCTTCGCGCTGATGCCGTCCCATCTGCGCAACGCTGCAGCAATGAATAAACTTTCACAATGGTTCTGGGCCGGGATTCTCGGGGAGTTCTACGGATCGGCGACGGAAACCAAGATCGCCCGTGACGTGCCTGAACTGCTCGCCTGGCTCGATGGTGGGCCAGTGCCGCGCACGGTCAGCGACACCTCTTTCCAAGGCATGCGGCTCGACACGCTGCGCTCCCGCCTGTCGGCTGCGTATAAAGGTTTTCACGCCCTGCTGATGCGCAGCGGCTGCCGGGATTTCGTCACGGGCAAAGGGGTTGAGACCATGACGGTCTTCTCCGATGCACTCGACATCCATCACATCTTTCCGCGTGCCTGGTGCGAGAAGCAGGGCATCCCGCCACAGCGCTACAATAGCATCATCAACAAGACCGCGTTGTCCAAAGCCACCAACATAGCCATCGGTGGCAGTGCGCCCAGCGTGTATCTGGCGCGCATCGAGGAAAAGCACGGTCTTTCCTCCGAAGCGCTCGACGCTATCCTCCGCTCGCACCTGATCGATCCGACTGCTCTGCGGGCGGACGATTTCGAGGGGTTTTGGAAGGCGCGCAAGGCAGCACTGGCAGAGCTTGCGGCAGACGCGCAGGGCAAGCCTGTGCCGATGGATGACGCGCCTGCCGAGGGCTATGCCGATGACGACGGGCTGACCCTCGACGAAGAAGAATTGGTGGAGGAAGTCGCCTGATGGCCAAGAAACCCCTTACGGTCGAGACGCTCACTCATGACGAGGCGAGCCGCAGGAATGCGCCGACGGCGGAGCTGGAGCCGTTTGTGCCGCCCGAGATGAAGGCGCCGATCCAGGTGGCCTATGCGCGGCGCAATCCCGATCTTGATCCGCAATTGGTCTGGCGCGGCAAGGATGTGGCGGACTGGTCCGATCTCGTGGTCGAGGCGCCCCCGCTCTATATACAGGAAAAGATCCACCCCAAGGCGTTGATTGAGGATCTGAAACGGGCGAGCGAACGGCGCAAGGAGCCGGAAGCGGCGCCGGACCTGTTTGCCGATTTCAACGGCATCGACCCCGAGGCGCGCACCGAATTTTATGCCCATGACCAGCACTGGTCCAACCGCATGATCCTGGGCGATGGGCTCAAGGTCATGGCGAGCCTGGCCGAGCGCGAAGGGCTCAAGGGCAAGGTGCAGGCCATCTATATCGACCCACCCTATGGCATCAAGTTCAACTCCAATTTCCAGTGGTCGACCACCAGCCGCGACGTCAAGGACGGCAAGGCCGATCACCTGACGCGCGAGCCCGAACAGGTAAGAGCCTTTCGCGACACCTGGGCGGACGGCATCCACTCCTACCTGACTTATTTGCGCGACCGGCTGACCGTGGCGCGCGATCTGCTCACCGAAAGCGGGTCGGTCTTCGTACAGATAGGTGACGAGAACGTCCATCGCGTGCGAGCGCTGATGGATGAGGTGTTTGGGGATGAGAATTTCTTAGGCCTGATTGCGATTTCAAAGGGCGCGACCGGACTGTCTGCAAGCGGACGCTTGTCGGCGCGACTTGATTATATTGTCTGGTATGGCCGTGATGCTGGCAAAAGTAAGTACAGGCAAATTTACACATTAAAGGATGCAGCGGATGATCCAAATTTTGCCTGGGTCGTGACCGAATCTGGCGAGAGGATGCGTCGGGCCGAGTATCTTCGCCAATATGGTGAGGAGACTTCTAACATTCGCTATGGACAGGATGTTTCGCTCACAAAGCCTGGTCCTGGTGCAAAGTACAGCGTTGCTTTCGAGGGAAGAAGCTTTGATTCAGGCAAGCGCTGGTGGGGTACGACCAAGGAACAACTTCAGCGCGCTCTGAAAACTGACAGAATCATTGTTATCGGAAACTCTCTTCGGCATTTCAGGTACTTGGATGAAAGCAGCCTGACTGCAATCGGCAACCTTTGGGATGGTTTCCTGGGGCAAGCAGACCCAATCTACGTTGTGCAGACCAATACCGACCTCGTCCAGCGCTGTCTCCTGATGACTACGGACCCCGGCGACCTCGTCCTCGATCCCACCTGCGGGTCCGGCACCACCGCCTATGTCGCCGAGCAGTGGGGCCGGCGCTGGATCACTATCGACACCTCCCGCGTGGCACTGGCTCTGGCGCGGGCGCGAATGATGGGCGCGCGCTACCCCTGGTATCTCCTCACCGACAGTCGCGAGGGCCAGCTCAAGGAAGGCGAGGTGACGCGCACCCTGCCATCCGACACGCCCACCTATGGCCGCCTCCGTCATGGCTTCGTCTATAAGCGCGTGCCCCACATCACGCTCAAATCGATCGCCAACAATGCCGAGATCGACACGATCTGGGCGAATGCGCAGCCGGTCGTGGAAGAAGCGCTAGCTCGCTTAAATGAGGCGCTAGATGGCTTCGGGATCTCTCATCCTATCGACAGCGGTGTACGCTCTGGACAATCGCTGGACTTTTCGAGCTTCGACGAAACTACGCTAGCCGGCGGGCAGGTAGCTAAGTCAAACGAATTCCTCGAATGGGAAGTGCCCCGATTTGCCCACTCGGCTATTCCGAAGAGCATCTTACCGGAGTGGGAGCAAGCATGGCGTCTGTTAGAAGAAATCGAGAATTTTCAGTCTGATGAGACAAAACCTGATTGGCAAAATAAGCAGATATCTGAGGCGCTCAGAATTGATCTAAATGACTCAATGCTAAACCTCAATGAGTCACTCTACGGCGAAGGGAAGCATTACCTGACGCGGGAAAATCTTCCGCAGGAAGCCGTTGCCCCATGGCCTCCAAAGGCCAAGAAGGCATTGGAAGACTTCTGGAAAGCGCGCATCGCCCGGCAAAAGGAAATCGACGCCTCGATCGCCGCCCGGGCCGACACGGAATATCTCTATGACCAGCCCTATGAGGACAAGGGCCGCGTGCGCGTCGCCGGGCCGTTTACGGTGCCCTCGGCAAGAGCCGCGCGCATGGACGCCCGCTGAGGGCCAAAATGCTGGCCGACCTGGCTGGCCAAAGACCGGCGATAGCGCTTTTGCCCTTCCGCCTTGCGCGCTGCCGGATCCATGAGGATGGTCTCCTGGTCGACCACGTCGCGTTCCCAGACGTTGTGCAGGGGCAGGGGCGGGGCAAGCCTGGGCATGATGCTCAGTTCCCAGAGCTGAAACCTGCTCTGCTCGACGCAGGCGGCGACGACGTCGGCGTCGAGAGCAAAGATTCGGCCACCCATATTGAGGTAAATGTCGCGGAAGGCCAGCTGACTCAGGCGGTCGAGGCCAGCGGTATCCGTAACCCAGATGTGACGGATGTTGTTGGCCGCGTAAAAGGTGCCCCGCTCGAGAATGGTCGCGAGGGACGCGGCCGCCAGTTGCACGTCGACCGCCACGGCCTGGCCGTCGAGCACGAAGCTCACGTCAGGCTGGCGCCAGGAGCCATCGAGCGCCCTGATCTGGCGTTCGATCTCAATGTCCGTGACGTTGGGATCCTGCGACAAACAGAACGCCAGCATGTGCTTGAGGTTGGAATGGTCAGTGCCTTCGCCCAAACCGGCGAACTTGACTGCACCGATGTCGTGCAGATTCGCGGCGGTGCGCCTCCGGCAGGGCGGGGCGTCCGCGTTGGCATGATGCTTGAAGTGCGCGCCCCGGCCGTCACGCGGGGTGTCCGCGGATGCCGGGTTCTGAGCAACAAACAAAGGCTCGTTGCAGTCCGGGCACCGAAAGCGCGGATAGCCGCAGATCGAACGACCGCGCAGTTTGATCGGTCAGCTTTTGAGATGCTGGTCCCAGAAACGAAGCGCCTTGCCGTTTTCAAAAGTCCCGCCGCGATCCTTGAGAAATTGGTGCCAGCCTGCGCCGAAGCTGGCGTGGTCGTCGTTACAGCGAAAACTCCTGATGGCTGTCGAGCCAGCGGTGCATCCTGGTTTGACCCTGAGGGACGACCAGTTATCCTGCTGAGCTTCCGGCACCTTTCAGAAGACCATTTCTGGTTCACCTTTTTCCACGAAGCTGGCCACGTGCTTCTTCATGGCGCCAGCCACATCGACGGCGAAGGTGCTACGATGGGGGCTGACACTGCCATTCAGGAAGATGAGGCCAACGCATTTGCGCGGGACATTTTGTTCTCCGAGGATCGCATGGACAACCTGTTGTCTGGCAGCCTACGGCCGAAAGCGATAATTGCCGCAGCCAAGGCAGCGCGCATTACGCCGGGGATCATTGTAGGCCAGCTCGAGAAGAGGGGCATAGTTGACCACGGTAAGCTGTCGTTCCTCAAAAACAGGTATCGCTGGTCGGACAATCCTTACGTTCCTGACCTTATCGCTTAACCGCTGAAATAGACGTAGTGATTGGGGCTTTTCTGCCAATTGCAGAGACTGTCCTCGAGCACCTGCTTGCCAACGTGAAGGATGTCATCGAGACTGTCGACCACGGCTTCGATCTGCTTTGGCGACATTGCCGGGCTTCCTGGTGTTTGGACGAGCAACTTGGCACCTGACAGGGGCCCGGTCGCACCAGACATGTGGACACTGTCGGCGTCGATGGGAGCGAGCTGAAGCTTGCCCACCATGGTGAGGAAATCGAAGTTGCCCAGCCGGCCGAACCCGTAGACCGGTGCCATCGATCGATAGAGTGCCCGGAACACGACTGTTGGCTGCTGTCCGACCGTGAGGTGGATGTTGCGGATCTTCGTGTTGAAGTCGCCGTCGGCAATTAGCCAGTCGTGAAATGTCGAAAAGACCAGGCTGATCTTGTCGGGCTTTTTGCTCTGGTACTGACGGTGATTGGAGAAGCGGCCAGAGATTTTGGGGTCCGCGAGATCAGCTTGGTGGGCCTGCAGCATTGCGTCGAATGCCGCGTGCTGGCGAACATACTCTGCAAAATTCCAAATCGGCCCCGATCCAAATGATCCCATGACATTAGAAGCAAGTTTCCATGCGTCCTCGACGTGCTTGCCGAAGTGGGTCGCGACGAACGTCATCCATACGGCTTCGTCCAGGTCACCTGTGTGACCGAGCAGGGCTGCGCCCTTCAATGGATCAAAGAGACTGGAACTGGGATCGATGCGGTCAGGCGCTATGGCTCTCGTTTGCAAGTTCCTGATGTATTCGATCCGTCGCAAGCTTGAGATCATCTGCTGGACGAATGTGTCCCGAGCGCTGAGCTGGACGATCCCGGGCAGGGCGCCATGCTGTGCTTCAAAGGCCGCGAGCCCGGCCATCAGCGCTGCGTATTGGTCTCTATGAGCGCCTTTAGAGGTTTGCATCGTCTTCAGTCTCAGCTTCGGGGAAAAGCGGCAGCGTGGTGCCGTCAGGAAAAGGTCTTTTTGCGATCTTATCCAGAATGTAGAGGCCGAATCCTGGGAACGAAAGCTGGCCTAGCAATGGCTTCGTATCCCGATCAGGAGCGAATTTCCCCATGGCATAAAACCGAAGAAGGATGATGATGTCGTTCCAGTAGGGGTCGAGGCTGGCCGGTGGCTCGTAATCGAGCTCACCTGCGCGAAGTCGGCGCTCTGCATCCAGGACAATAGCAATCGCCGGCCACGGGTCACCTTTCGGCATCGCCGGCATCGGCTTGATGTCGTGAAATCCTTCATCGACAAATTTTCGGGCCATGGTTCTAGAAGGCAATTTGTCGGTATCGTCGTAAAGGTGGAGACTGGAAACCGAATGCTGGTAACTACCCACTTCAACATCGAGCTCACGTGCCGCGATTTCCTGCATCATCGTGAATGCGAATATGTCGTGCGGAAAACCCAGGACAACATCATTTGAGCGCATGTGAACATGGAGGTGTAGGAGCTTCTTTCGCACCACGAAATGGAGCGTGCAGGTGCAAGGAATGTCCTTGCCCCCTTTTCGCCGTCTTCGTTTGCGTAAATCTGAATAATGGCGTTGCGTGAGCCCTCACTCTCGCGGAGGGTCTCGATGATCCGCTGCCACTGATCCTTACTCTTTTCCGGAGAACGCCCTCTGCCGGCGGAGAATATCCTCGCCCCATAGGCTCCGTTCAAGGTTTTCTTATCGTCGGAAAACTCGTGGTACCCATCAATGTAGTATTGGATTTGCTCGAGTGCATTGCTCCCTGACAGGTACCAAAGGCATTCTCCCAAGGCGCTGAAGACCCTCGAACGAGATTTCGACCTGCTAAGGCGCGCTCGCGGATCCGTTAGCTCAAGAAGCGCTCCAAACGTTTCGGTGCTGTAGCCCTTTCGGGAATTGACCTTCGTGTTTCCCCGGCTGCCTGACAACAGCCGCGCGAAAACAGCCCGCATCAAATCATCGAGGTTCGAAGCTGTGTGGTGAAACACAATGTTCTCAATCAAATCAATTGAGATCACGCTGCCAGCAATTTCCGCGCTACAGCAAGTGCTGTTTGGGATTCTCCGGAAGAAAAGCGCTTGAAGCATATATCTAGAATTGTTGTTACCGAGCAGAACGAACGTCCTGCTCGGCGTCAGACGTTGCAATAGGCCGAAGTTGCGAGACGGTTTCCAATGCTCATCGGTCGTGAGAACGCCGCCCCTAACAGCACCCAAGTTCTTCTCAGAACTTCAGTGCTCGATCAGTCGCCACTATCAACCTAAGAGGATAGGTGGGGTGGTCAAGCCCGTTTGCAAGCACCGCTGAAAACGACGTCAGAACGCGCTGCAGCTCACGCCAGCCCTCTTGGGGAACCGGCAAGGTCGATTGGATGGCGAGAATGGGGCGCTCAGCTGCCTCGGGCGCCTGGAAGCTCTATGTGTTAAGGGGCAGCCATAGGCGACGCTGCTAACGGTCTCGTTGCCGTTTTTTATCTGATGCAATCAGCGAAAAGGCGAGGGTTCCAACAGAGCGCCGAACGCGTCCTCTTCGAAATGCTCCGTCTGGAGGTTATTGGCGGCCGACACACCGGGATGCGGCCTGTCCGGCGTGCGTACAGTGCGTGCCGCTTCAACCTCGACGATCGCCATGCCACCCTTGCGGCCTTGCTGCCGAGAACCGTATCGTTTTTGCGTCGCGGTGCTTGCATGGCCGAGTACCATTGCAATGGCATCTTTCGCGTCGCTCCAGAAATGCTTCAGTTGAGAGGCCAGGAAGTGCCTTGCGACATAGGCGCAAATGGGCGGCAAACCAGCCTTCTTTGACGCTGTGGCCATATTGGCGTGAAGCGTGCGTGGCTCACGCTTGACCTTAAGGACACCGCCTTTGCGCGAAGCTATCCTCCAGAGCTGGCCTGCAAGGGGGGACAGCCCGACGTCATATGTCAGCTTGCGCCAAGGTTGGCCAGTGGTCTCGTTGGTTTTGGCGCCATTGATGAAGATGCTCAGGTGCCGATCATCGACGACACTTACGGTAACGCCCATGGCCAGCTCCTCTGGGCGACATCCTGACAGAAGCGACACCAACACTGCAGGAAGCGCGGCCGTGATCGTGTTGTCGGCGAGACGCTGCTGCCAATCCTCAGGAAGTTTCCCGATGTTGCCGCGTTTGGATCGCCCCTTCCGGGTAAAAGCGTCCTTGGGCGGCTTCTTATCGCGTAGCATGTCGATAACCATGCGCACGCCGACCACCTCGGTCAGCTCGTCAGCAGATGCCTGCTTCAGCCCTGCGGTCATCTTCCGATGCGCCCTGTGGATTTTCTGAATGATCAACTTCCACAATGCGTGAATGGCAGCCGATCGCGTCAACACAAATTGGCCGGGGGCAGTGCACCCGACGTAGTCGACATACTCGGTAATCCTCAGTCCTGACTGGTTGATCGATTTCCAGATCCTCCCGTAGCGCTCCAGGGTGTTCGCTTTTTTAGGCTTGGCCAGATGATCTTTCGCCTCGCTCAGAATGCGCTTCAGGTCGTGTGCCACTGTGTCTCTCCACTACGTCTCCCTCGAGGTTAAGCGGCGTACGTGAAAATCGGAAAAGGCGAGGCTAGAGAGTGATAGATGGCCTCGTTGATAAAGATGCTCTTGAGCGCTTTGCCTAGCCATGGCCACCCTTCGCTGGCTCGCGCCAGCAGGGCGGCAGGGTCTGGCGACCCATGGCCAGTCAAAGCGACGGATGCTCCTTCCGGCCCCCCTTCGCCCCATAATATGGGGCAGGGGGGCAAGCTCTCTTCGGTCGCCGGAAGGATCATCCGTGGCATGAGATCAAAGATGATCTCCTGCTGCCTGCTGGTCAAAACCGACGCCCCCTCGATCCAAGTGGATCAGGGGCGCAAGCTCGCTTTGCTCGTCGATTTCGACCAACAGGCCCTATTTCCGGAACCGTCCGGAGCGCCTCCGGAAATAGGGAAAGAGCATCTTACCCGACTGGCTAAAGGCCATCTTACCCGACTGGGTCGAGGAAATCTTTCTGGACTGGATATGAGCGTCTCGGACACATTTTGGTCGTCTTATCTTCGGGTAAACCGATCTTATCGTGGCAGAACCGATCTTATTGCTGGCAAACCGACTGGGCTCTGCTCTTGCCTATACCCATGCAGTTCAAAACCAGATGCTCATGTTCGTATTCCGCCAAGGTCGTCTGCCTCTCCCTTCCTCATAATGGCGCGTGGCTCGGATCTGGTCCGCTAGTGCTGGCCCAGGAACATTGATAGTGCGCCGCTTGCGCTGTCGCGCACATTTTGAGGATGGGGCCCGGAGGCCGACTTGACTCCGGATTTGTCCGCTGGCGCCTGCGGCGCTTGCCCCAGCTTCGATGAAGCTGGGGTGGGGGAGTGTGGGCGGACCTCTTCGGCGTCAACCTCTGGCTCCGATCTTCTTTCTTTTGACGATTGGCTGCCGGAACGGCAAACTTGAAGGGATCGAAGATCCCTTCCGTCCCCGAGAAGGCCGGCTTGCCGGCCTAGCGGGTCGGTTAGGCGACGGGCGACCCGCTCGTCTTTGGTGCCGAGACTGAATTCCACGGACATTTTCGAAGGGCTTGGCAGGCGCCGGCGCCAATAGAAAATGGCGCCACGACGGATGCAGAACGGCAGGCGGGTACCCATGCTGACCTCGTTTGGAGTCGGCGTGTGTGGGACCATGTGTGGAAGTTTGTGTGAAAGTTTCACACGCCACACAAATTACCAAGCGATATCAGCAGCTTACGGAGAGTTTGGCTGGGGAACCTGGATTCGAACCAAGATCGACGGAGTCAGAGTCCGCTGTTCTACCATTGAACTATTCCCCAGCAGAGCCTGCTGGCTGGCGGCTTGGGCAGCGGGGCTGCGTTGCGGCGCGGGGTCTCATTAGACAAAGCGGAATGAGATTGCAAGCGCCTGTCTCAACTCTTTGGGGGACATCGTTTGCATTGCGCATCGGGGCCCCTTGCTCTACCTTGGTTTTCGACAATGCAACATATATGCGCTCGGGCGCGGCCGGTGACCCCGGACCTGGCGACCGCGCATGAAGGAGACAGACGTGACCGATTCGAATCGGTCCGCTGCCGCTTCGGCTCTTTTGGCCGATGCGGGGTCTGGTGAGCCTTCCGGCCAGTCCCGGAAGGACAGGGGTGGTGTATCTCCGCCCAGGCCAGACCAGCGGACGCCAAACGCCCCGAATCCGCGCCGGTTTCGCGGCCCGCTTTACGCGGCGCTGGACCTTGGCACCAACAATTGCCGCCTGCTGATCGCCCGTCCGCATGAGCGCGGCTTTCGCGTGCTTGATGGTTTTACGCGCATCGTGCGGCTAGGCGAGGGGGTTTCGGTCACCGGGCGCCTGTCGGATGCCGCGATGGAGCGTACGATGGATGCGCTACGGCAATGCCGCAACAAGCTGCGTGACCATCAGCCGACGCGCATGCGGCTGATCGCAACCGAAGCCTGTCGCGCTGCGGAAAATGGTCCGGCCTTTCTCAAGCGGGTCAAGGACGAGATTGGTCTGGATCTCGAAATCGTTGACCGCCGCACCGAGGCCGAATTGGCTGTCACTGGCTGCGCCGACCTGATTGACAGCGAAGCGCAGGGCGCGCTGATGTTCGACATTGGCGGTGGCTCGTCGGAATTGGCATGGCTCGATTTTCGTGGCGGCAGGCCGCGTTCGCAGGGCCGCATGTCGGCCTCGATCCGGTCCTGGCAATCGCTGCCGGTGGGTGTTGTCTCTATTGCCGAGAAATTCGGTGGCGTCGACGTAACCAAGGACGTGTTTGAAGCCATGGTGGCCCATGTCTCCGAACATCTTCGTCAATTCCGCGGCCGCGAAAAGCTGCGCCAGATGATCGGCACCCATCCCGTGCATCTGATTGGAACCTCTGGCACCGTCACGACGCTTGCTGGCCTGCATCTGGGCCTGGAGCGCTATGAGCGGCAGAAGGTGGATGGCCTCTGGATGCGGCGCGACGAAGTGGACGAGACGATGCGCGCTCTGCTGGGCATGTCCTTCGAGCGCCGGGTTGTCCATGCCTGCATCGGCAAGGATCGTGCTGATCTGGTGCTGCCGGGCTGCGCCATTTTTGAGGCTATTCGCCGTGAATGGCCGACCGAGCGCGTGCGCGTGGCCGATCGGGGGCTGCGCGAAGGTATTTTGATTTCACTCATGGATGCTGACCGGACGCAAAAGCGACCGAACCGGTATCCCAGGAGGCAGAGCAATGGCCAATAACAAGGCTTTAGGCACCGGCGGGCGCAAGTCCGACAAGGACCTCAAAATTCGTGTGAAGACGGCCAAGGGCCGCAAGGTCGCCTCGACAAAGTGGCTTGAGCGCCAGCTCAATGATCCCTATGTGGCGCGCGCCCGTTCGGAAGGCTATCGCTCGCGCGCGGCCTTCAAGATCAAAGAGATGAACGAGAAGCAGAAGTTCTTCAAAAAGGGCATGCATGTCGTTGATCTGGGCGCGGCGCCGGGTGGCTGGTCGCAGGTGGCCGCCGCTGCTGTGGGCTCAACCGTTGAAAAGCCGCTGGTCGTGGGCATCGACTACCTCGACATGGACCCAATCCCCGGCGTCATCCTACTCAAGAAGGATTTCACCGAGGACGATGCGCCGGCCATGTTGATCGAAGCGATGGGCGGGCATGGCGCCGATGTGGTGATGAGCGACATGGCCTGGCCAACCACCGGCCACCGCGCCACCGACCACCTGCGCATCGTCCATCTCATCGAGATTGCCGCCGATTTTGCCATCAAAGTGCTCAATCCGGGCGGCGTTTTTGTCGCCAAGGTCTTTCAGGGCGGCACCGAGCATGAGCTTCTGCATATGCTCAAGCGCCATTTCTCAAGCACTTTCCACGTTAAGCCGCCGTCAAGCCGCAAGGATTCGGCGGAGGCCTATCTGGTCGCCAAGGGGTTCAAGGGACGCACTGAAGAGGGTGGCGAAACGGACGTCGACGCATAAGTCGAACTCTGGCCGGTTTTGCTCGTTACGCTTCTTGTCTACAAAACAAAGGAGCAGGACATGGCCGTGACCCGTCGCAATGAAGAGCGCCTTCTCGATACCGACGAGCGCAAGCTGGTCGCGGGGGCGCGTCACCCCGAATTGTCTGACATGAAGGCGGATGACCTGCGCAAGCTGGCGCGCTCCCTGCGCGAACGGCGTGACAAGGCCAACCGCGCCGTGCGCCAGGGCAATCGTGCCGCCAAGGGCAGTGACAAAGCCGGCGATGCTGAGCGCGGCAATCGAGAAAAGGCCGGGCTGATCCAGTCTGCTATTGCGCGCGTGAATAAGGAATTCGCCCGACGCGGCGAGGCGCGCGAATAGCCCCTAATGCATATGCGGGCCGCCCATCAGTTGGTGGCCCGCATTTTTAGGCAGGCGCATGAAGAGCAGCGTCGCAATCGCGCCAACAGCGGCCACGACATAAAAGGCCACGTGGAAGTCGCTCAGCGCCAGTTCGTCGCCGCGGCGCAGGCGATGGGCAAGTTCGAGCGTGCCGCCGCCCAGCGCAACGCCCATGGCGAACATCAGCTGGCCCCAGACCTGGCTCATCACATTCGCCTGACCGGCATCCTTGTCTTCGATGTCTGCGAAGGTGAAGGCGTTGGAACCGGTCCAGAACGTTGATTGCCAGAAGCCGGTAAACACTAGAATGGCCAGCATCAGCGGGATCGGCGTGCCGGGCACGTAGAATCCCATGACCAGAATGCCAGCCGCCGAAATGGCGGTGGAAATAACCAGCGGATATTTGAACCCCCAATTGGAAAAGATCCAGTTGGCGACAAACTTGGCAGCCAGTGCGCCGACGGCACCGGCAAAGGTGACCATGCCGCTTTCAAACGGGCTCAGGCCAAAAGCCAGTTGCAGCATCAGCGGAAAGAGGAATGGCGTTGCGCCCTGTCCGAGCCGGAAGAACGTGCCTGCGACAATGGCAATGCGAAAATTGCGCACCTTGAGCAGACGCAGATCGAGCAGCGGATATTCGGTCGCCAGCGCATGGCGCGTATATATGTAGCCCAGCCCGATCCCGGCGGCGGCGGCCACCATTCCATAAATTGGCGGCAGGGCAGGCAGGCTCACCACCGAGCAGCCGAAGGCGAAAAGCGCGAAGGCAAGCCCCGCTAGAACAAAGCCTTTGCCGTCGATCTTGCGCGGCTGGTTGCGCGTGTCATTGGGCAGGGCAAAGCCGACAAGGACGATCCCCAAAATGCCGATGGGGATATTGATGATGAAGATCCAGTGCCAGGAGAAATAGGTGGTCAGGAAGCCGCCGAATGGCGGGCCAATAATCGGTCCGATCAGGCCGGGAATGGTGAGCCATGCCATGGCGTCAACAAGCTGATGGCGTGGCGTCATGCGCACCAGAACAAGGCGGGCGACAGGCCCCATCATCGCCCCGCCCATGCCCTGCACGAAACGGGCGCCGACAAATGCGGCGAGCGAATTGGAAAAAGCGCAGGCCAGTGACCCGATCATGAACACCAGCATGGCCAGCCTGAACACGCGCCGCGCGCCGAACCGATCTGCCATCCAGCTCGAAATCGGAATGAAGATGGCGAGCGCCACGAGATAGGCCGTGAGCGCCAGTTTCAACGAAATCGGGTCGGTGCCGATATCACTCGCAATAGCGGCGAGCGAGGTGGCGATCACCGTAGAGTCCATATTTTCCATGAACACGGCGGTCGCCAGGATCAGCGGGATCGTCCGAGACAAGTCTCCTCCAGGCCGGTGGACCGGCTTCTATTCTCTGTGGGCCACGCGATGGCCCGAAACATTGCTGCCCGCATTTGGGGGCAGGCGGAAATAAATGATGCCTGCGAGCGCGCTCAGGCCGCCAACGGCGAAGAAGGCAATCTGGAAATCAAACAGGCTGAGGACGCCACCGTTGAGCGTGCTGGAAACCTCGATGATGGCACCTGCAATGGCCACGCCAAAGGCGATGGAGAGCTGCTGAGCCACCGCAACAATTGCAGTAGCCTGGCTGGCTTCTTCATCAGAAATGTCCGCATAGCCGATGGCATTGGTGCCAGTGAAGAAAATCGAGCGCAGCACGCCCCCCAGGATGAGGACCGTCATCATGACCGGGACCGAAGTTTCAGCGTTAAACAGGCCCTGCGCGCCGATCAGCAGGCCGCCGAAGATCGCAGCGAATCCGAGCACGCGGGGAAAACCGAAGCGTGCGAAAATCCGTTCGGCAATGAACTTGCTCATGATCGCGCCAAGCGCTGAAACGAAGGTAATCGCGCCCGATTGAAAGGGATTGAGGCCAAAGCCAAGCTGCAGCATCAGCGGCAGCAGGAATGGCACCGCGCCGACGCCGATGCGGAATAGCGAACCGCTGGTGATCGAGGACCGGAACAGCTTGTGGCGCAGCAGTTTCGGGTCGAGCAGCGGGTATTTCGCCTTGCGCGCATGCAGCAGGTATAAAAAGGCCGCGGTGACGCCAACGGCCAGCGTCAGATAGCCATAAATGATCGGCAGGGCTGGCAGGCTCACGACCGATAGCCCGAACACCATGCCTGAAAACGCCACGGCGGCGATGAAAAAGCCCGGCAGGTCGATAGGCCGTGGCGTGCGCTCGTCGGGTACCTGCAAATAGATGCTGGCAAAGATAATCCCGGCAATGCCAATGGGAATGTTGATCCAGAAAATCCAGTGCCAGCTGAGATAGGTGGTCAGAAATCCGCCAATCAACGGGCCGGTAACAGGTGCCACCAGCGCAGGAATCGTTAGCCAGGCCATGGCCGACACCAGCTCGTTGCGCGGCGTCGAGCGCACCAGCAGCAGACGCCCCACCGGTGTCATCATCGAGGAGCCAATGCCCTGAAAGAATCGCGAGATGACGAACGTTTCGAGCGAGAAGGAAAAGGCGCAGGCAAGCGAGCCGAGCATGAAGACGAAGATTGCCAGCCGGAAAATGTTCTTCGCGCCGAACCGGTCAGCCATCCAGCCGCTGATGGGAATGAAAATGGCCAGCGCCACGAAATAGGCGGTCAGCGCCAGTTTCAGCGCAATCGGCTCGGTGCCGATATCGGCAGCGATTGCGGGCAGGGATGTGGCGATGACGGTGGAATCCATCTGTTCCATGAACAGAGCCACCGCGAGGATGAGCGGGGTAACGCGGATCGAAGGCATAGGGACTGGAAATCAGCGGTCAGAATTGAGCCGCG